>ERZ1370068.9362-contig-8147_pt1 | contig 38952 bp, 52 predicted proteins | sample MGYA00561227_ERZ1370068 | MGnify/ENA primary metagenome ERZ1370068 (study PRJEB38410, sample SAMEA6850437) | metagenome | study: Metagenomic assessment of the ecological functions of the soil: analysis of the soil microbiota associated with the...
GACCGATCAGCGCCGCCGAGGTTTCGCCGAGCGTCATCTTGGCGTTCGGCCTCGACCAGCCGCTTGCGGCCGGCCATCTGCGCCAGCAGCACCTGGTAGGCGGCGCCGCCGACGACGTTCTGCACGCCGCACAGGAAGCCGACGGCGTACAGGATCTCCATCGACAGCGCGCCGGTGACCACGCCGCAATCGGGATCGCGAGCAGCGCCACGCCGCGCGCCGACGTCCGCGGCGATGATCGACCGGCAGCTTGCGCACGCGGTCGAGCAGCACGCCCGCGTGCAGGCTGACACGAGCGCGAACGGCAGCGTCTCGAGCGCCACCAGGATGCCCATCTGCATCGGCGTCGCGCTGCAGCAGCAGCGCCGCCGTCAGCGGCAGCGCCAGATTGGTGATCTGCGCGCCGAACGACGTGATCGGTCAGCGACAGCCAAAGCCTCCGGAAGCTCGCGGAAAGCCAGAGGCCGTCGAAGCGTGCGGCGAAACCAGTGCTGTAAGTTTATCGGCATCTGTTCATCATCGTTCTCCGGCCGCGGCTTATCAAAGCGCGCGGCCGCCGGTCATTCGCCACCGGCGAGAAACGAAACGCGGGAAAAGCCCGGATCCCGGTTCCCGCCGAGCCCGGCGGGAACCGCCCGGGCTAAGGTCGCGGCAGCGGCGTCCCCGACGCAGAAGCCGGGGAAATGCGCGCCGGAAGGAAACTCCTCCTGCGAAGCGCGCGCGCCGCGATCGCAATCGCGGTGACGAAGGTCGTCGGCGTTCTGGTCATGGCAGGATCATCCCTGAAGAGTGCTGAAGTCGGCGTCAGTGTACGCGAGATCGCGTCGGCGCGCGCAATCGCGATCGCGCGTCGTGCGCGCGCCTGCGCGCGGACAGTGTCGCATTTGTGCGACGAATCGCTGCGACCGACGCGTCGACTGTCGGGCGTCGGCGGTCAGCCGCCTGCCGCCCTGCGCTTCATGTCGATGTCGTAGTACTGCCATGGATGCACGTAGAACTGTTGTATTTGTAGCCCTGCAGCCACGGCTGCACGAGGATGGTTTCTCGACCGATAGACGCTCAGCTGCCACGGCGCGTAGGCGGTGACGAGCTTCGGACAAGCGCGTGAAACATTTGTCAGGCGCTCCGGGCCGTCCGGCATCAAACGCGGCGTTGCCGAAGAGGTGCGTCGAACTCCGGCAGGCGGAAGCGCGACGAGTTCTGATCGCCGGCGTTCGGCCCGTAGAGCAGATCGAACGAACCGACGCCGTCCGGCGTCGAGCTCGTATTCGCCGAGGTCCACATCTGCAGCTTGCCGGCGCGCCCCATCTTGAGCAGATCCGGCCACTTCTGCTTGACGAATTCGATCCGCGATGCCGACCGCGGCGAGGCTCTTTGCCACAGCTCGTCGTAGAGGCGGTCGCTGCGCGACGGCGGCGAGGCCAGCGATCAGACTCAGCGGCTTGCCGTCGGGCAGATCGCGCCAGCCGTCGCCGTCGCGGTCGATGTAGCCGAACTTGTCGAGCAGCGCCTTCGCACCGCGGACGTCGTAGCGAACGTAGCCGCTGATAATTCGGATCGTAGCCCTCGACATTCGGCGGCAATCGGTTTGCGTCGACGGCTCGGCCTGGCCCTGACGCGCGATGCGTATGTCCTCGTCGACGTTGTAGCGCCATCGCTGATCGCGCGGCGCAGCGCGATCCTGCTCGGTGGTCAGCCGCCGACCACCGGGTCCTCCATGTTGAAGTAGGTGTAGACGACCGCGGGCTGGATGCCGGTGCCGACGCGGATGCCGCGCTTGGCGAGCTCGGGCTTGAGCTTCTGGTCCGGATTCGAGCACGTTCCAGATCAGCTCGTTGGGGATCTGCAGTAGTCGAGGTCGCCCGCCCTGAAAGCGAGCAGGCGCGGATTCGATTCCTCCATGATGCTGATTTCGATCCGTCCGATCATCGGCAATCTTTTGCCGCGCATCGTCGCGAGCAACGCCTTGTCGGCGGGATCGGTGCTGTCGGGATAGCGCTGGTCGCGAAAGCCCGGATTCGCCTCGAGCACGATGCTGCTGCCCGCGACGCCATTCCTTCAGCCGGTACGGTCCCGATGCCGACCGGGTTGGCCATCGCCCAGCCGTTGCTGTCGCCGTAGGCTTCGATCACTTCGCGCGCGACCGCGGCGGTACTGATCGTCGTCAGGTCGGACAGCAGCGAGTACTCGGGTTGATCGAACTTGAGCCGGATCGTGTACCGGTCGATCGCCTGCAGGCCTCTCGATCGGCGCATCGTAGTCGAATCGGCCTCCGGGCTTCTTGGCGGCCGCGATCGGCGCCGCGATGCCGCTCAATCTTGCCGTCGAGCACCGCCAGCGCCGGCGAGCGCATCTTCGGGTCGAGGATCCGCTTCCATGCGTAGACGAAATCGCCGGCCGTCAGCCTCGCGCTGTTTCCCCTTGAAAACCGGATCGTCGGCGAAGTAGATGCCCGGGCGAACCTTGATCGTCCAGGTCTTGCCGTCGGCCGACACGTCGGGCAACGCCACCGCGACGCTCGGCACCAGCTTGTATGGACGCGCCAGCAGATCGTAGACGTAGAGCGTGTCGAACATCGCGCGGTTGACGCTATCGCGAATAGAGGTCGTTGACCGCCTGCCGGATCGAAGCCCGTCTCGGCGATCGGCAGGGCCACGTGCAGCACCTTGTCCGGATCGGCGGCATGCGCATCGAGCTTGCGGCCAGCGACAGCGCGATGGCGAAACCGCACGCGAGCGCTGCGATGCGACTGAGCGAGTTGGTACATCGCGATCATCAGGCGATCATTTGACCGCGGACGCGCGGCGCGCCATATCGATGTCGAGGTATTGCCAGGGATGCTGCTGGATCGGGTTGTACTTGTATCCGAGCAGCCAGGGCTGCACCAGCGACGTTCTCGCAGCGATAGATCGTCACCGCCCATGGCGCGTAGATGCCGATCGAGCTCGGTCATGCGCTGCATCAGCTTGGTCGCGCTCGGGACCGTTCGGCGAGTGACCGCGCCTGCACGTGAAAGCCGATCGTATTCGGGCAGCTTGAACCGCGTCAGGTTGGAGAAGCCCGCGTTTTCACGCTGTACAGCAGCGCAGAGGAACGTGAAGCCTTCGGACGTGACGCTGATGTTTGCCGCCTGCCACATCTGCAGCTGCCCGAGGCGAGCCGCCTTCAGCTGGTCCGGCCATTTCTGCTTGACGAATTCGACGCGCAATGCCTAATGCCGTCGATGATTGCGCTGCCAACAGCTCGTCGTGCTGCCGCGCCGAGCCCGCCCGGCGGCGACGAACAAGCGCAAGGTACCAGCGGCTTGGCCGGTCCGGCGCAGCTCGCGCCAGGCCGTCGCTGTCGCGGTCGACGTAGCCGAACTTGTCGAGCAGCCTTGCGCGAGCACCGCGACGTCGCGTCGCCGATGTACTTCTCGATCTTGGGATCGTGGCCGCTGACGTTGGGCGGAATGAACTGCGTCGCGCGCCGCGCCTGGTCGTGGCCGGATCGACGCGGGCGTCCTCCTCGCGTCGTAGGCCATCGCCGATCGCGCGGCGCAGCGCGATCCTGTCGTTGTCGTAGCCGCCGACGACCGGGTCCTCCATGTTGAAGGCGACGTACACGGTGATCGGGCTGCGACGCCGCGCTTCGAGGCGAATGCCTCCGCTGCATCGAACTGCGGCTTGAGCTTGTTGCCCGGGTCGAGCACGTTGGCTACGCAGCTCCGGAGGCACCGTCGCAGATAGATCCTGGCGGTCCTGCTCGAATGCGAAGCAGACGCGGGTTCGCTTCCTCGATGATCGCTGATCTCGATCGCGGCCGATCAGCGGCATCTTCTTGCCGCGAGCTTCTGCGCGAGATCGCGCGATCGGCGGGATCGGCTGCTTTCCGGATAGAGCTCCTCGCGGAACGCCGGGATTCGCCTCGAGCACGATCCGCTGGCCGCGGCGCCATTCCTCTCAGCCGGTAGGGACCGGTGCCGACCGGATTCGCCATCGCCCAGCCGTCGCCGTCGCCGTAGGCTTCGACGACTTCGCGCGCCACGGCCGCTAGTCGCTGACGGTCGTAGATTCGGACAGAAGCTCGTACGTCGGGAAAGTTGAGCTTCAGTCGCAGCGTGTAGCGGTCGATCGCCTGCAGGCCCTCGATCGGCGCGTCGTAGTCGAACTTGCCGGTCTCCTTCGCCTTCGCGACGATCGCATCGGCGCCGACGAAACGCGCCGTCGAAGGATCTGCAGCGAGTTCGAGCGCATCGCTGGGATCGAGCACGCGCTTCCACGCATACACGTAGTCGGCGGCCGTGAGCTCGCGGCTGCTGGCCCTTGAACGCCGGGATCGTCGGCGAAGTAGATGCCCGGGCGCGATCCGGATCGTCCAGGTCTTCCCGTCGGCCGAGATCTCCGGCATGCGCCGCCGCGGTGTTGGGGACGAGCTTGTACGGCCGCGCGAGGTAGTCGTACTCGATACAGCGGGTCGAAGATCGCGCGATTGACGCTGTTCGAATAGGCGTCGCCCGCCGCCTGCGGATCGAAGCCGGTCTCGGCGACCGGGAACGCGACGCGCAGCACCTTGTTCGGGTCGGCCTGCGCGCCGGCGCGCCGCGGCTGCGACGCGAGGCACAGCGCGCGCGAGCGCAGCGGCGATGGCGCGCCAGCGCAGGCGCGCATCGGCACACGCTACAGCAGCTTCTCGATGTCGGCCGGCGAGGCTCGCCGGGCTCGGCATTGGGCGCATAGCGCTCGACGACGTTGCCCTTGCGGTCGACCAGGAACTTGGTGAAGTTCCACTTGATCGCCTCGGAGCCGAGCAGGCCCGGCTTCGCCGTCTTCAGATACTGGTAGAGCGGCGCGGCGTCGTCGCCGTTGACGTCGATCTTGGCGAACAGCGGAAACGTGACGCCGTAGTTGACCTCGCAGAACGACTCGATCTCCTCCTCGCTCCCGGGCTCCTGCGCGCCGAACTGGTTGCACGGGAAGCCCAGGATCTCGAGGCCCTTGCCGTGCAAGCTTCTCGTCAGAGCGCTTCGAGGCCCTTGTACTGCGGCGTGAACCCGCATTGGCTCGCGGTGTTGACGATCGAGCAGCGCCTTGCCCTTGTACGCGTCGAGCTTGACGGTCTTGCCCGTGGATGTCCTTGACCGGTGAAATCGTAGAGTGCCGGCCATCGGAGCCTCCGGATCGAAGTGATGGGCGATTATGCCTCTGACGGCGGTCCTGCGCGAACGCGCGCCGCGGCGCGGCCCGAAGCCGCCTCCGCCCGGCGTCTCGACGACGAAGACGTCGCCGGCGCGCATTTCGACCGCGAAGGTCGCGCCGAATTCTCGCGCCGCTGTCCGTCCGCAGCCGCTCGACCCAGTTCCGACCCAGCGCGCCCGGGCGAGCCGTCCGGCCACGCCGAACGGCGCGCATCGCGCCGGTGGTTGGCGAGCATCACGGCCGTCATCGGCTCGAGGAAGCGCACGCGCCGCTCGCCGCCGTCGCCGCCGCGATGCCGGCCCGCGCCGCCGCTGCCGCGCCGGATCGCGAACGACTCGAGCCGCACCGGGAAGCGCCATTCGAGCACCTCCGGATCGGTCAGCCGCGAGTTGGTCATGTGCGTCTGCACGACGCTCGCGCCGTCGAAATCCGGACCGGCGCCCGAGCCGCCGGAGATCGTCTCGTAGTACTGGTAGCGTGTCGTTGCCGAACGTGAAGTTGTTCATCGTGCCCTGCGACGCGGCGAGCACGCCGAGCGCGCCGTACAGCGTGTCGGTGATCGCCTGCGACGTCTCGACGTTGCCGGCGACCACCGCCGCCGGATAGCGCGGCGCCAGCATCGATCCTTCGGGGATGACGATCGTCGAGCGGCTTCAGGCATCCGGCGTTCATCGGGATCTCGTCGTCGACCAGCGTGCGGAACACGTACAGCACCGCCGCCTTGCACACGGCCGACGGCGCGTTGAAGTTGGTCGGCTGCTGCGCGCTCGTGCCGGTGAAGTCGATCGTCGCCGCGCGCCGCGCCTTGTCGATCGAGATCGCGACGCGCGATCGTCGCGCCGCTGTCCATCTCGTACTCGAAGCGGCCGTCCGTCAGCACGTCGAGCACGCGGCGCACCGCCTCCTCGGCGTTGTCCTGCACGTGCTGCATGTACGCGCGCACGACCGGCAGCGCCGAAGTGCGCGACCATCTTCGCGAGCTCCTCGGCACCCTTCGCGCACGCGGCGACCTGCGCGCGCAGGTCGGCGAGGTTCTGGTCGACGTTGCGCGACGGATAGCGGCCCGACGCCGAGGATCGCGCGCATCTCCGCTTCGAGAAAGCGGCCTGCGGCGACCGAGCTGCACGTTGTCGAGCAGCACGCCTTCCTCGTCGACGTGCGTCGAGTCGGGCGGCATCGAGCCCGGCGTGATGCCGCCGATGTCGGCGTGATGGCCGCGCGCGCGCGACGTAGAACTCGGGCGAGCCGTCGCGTCGCCGCTTCGCAGGAACACCGGCGCGATCACCGTCACGTCCGGCAGATGCGTGCCGCCGTTGTACGGCGCGTTCAGCACGAACACGTCGCCTGGACGCATCGTGCCGCGCGGCGGTCGATGATCGTCTGCACGCTCTCGCCCATCGAGCCCAGGTGCACCGGCATGTGCGGCGCGTTGGCGATCAGGTTGCCTTCGGCGTCGAACAGCGCGCAGGAGAAATCGAGGCGCTCCTTGATGTTGACCGAGTACGCGGTGTTGGCGAGCGTCACGCCCATCTGCTCGGCGATCGCCATGAACAGGTTGTTGAACACCTCGAGCAGCACCGGATCGGCGGTGGTGCCGATCGCATGCGTCGCGCCGCGCCGCTTCGACCCGCTCGAGCACGAGTGATCGCCGCGCTGCGTGAACGTCGCGCGCCAGCCCGGCTCGATCGACGGTCGTCGCGTTGTCCTCGCGGATCACCGCGGGGCCGGCGATCGCGTCGCCCGGCCGCAGGTCGCTCGCGGTCGTAGACCTGCGGCGTCGCGGAACGCGCCGTCCGTGTAGATCGCGATTCGTCGCGATCGGCGCGAGCGGCCGTCGCGCGGCGCGAACGCCGGGCGCGACGTCCGTGCACGTCCTGTGCGTCCGCCCGATCGCCTCGACGGCGACCGCCTCGATCACGAGCGGCTTGCCCGGCATCAGGAAGCCGTACTGCTGCCGGTAGCGGCGCTCGAACTCGGCGACGATCGCGTCGCGGCGTCGGCGACGCGCGAATCTCGAGCGTCGTGTCGGTGCCTTCGTATTTGAGATGCAGCGTGCGCTTGGTCGCCGATGCGCGTCGGCGGCGATGCCCTGCGCGCGCGACGTCGTCGCGCGCCGGCGCCTCGAGCGCGTCGAACGCGTGCGTCGGCGGCGGCGAGCGCCGCCGTCGGACAGCGTCGCTTCGACCGCGCTGCTGCCGCAGCGCGCGCACGTCGGCGAGCCCCATCCCGTAGCGCCGACAGCACGCCGGCCAGCGGATGGATGAACACGCGCGTCATGCCGAGCGCGTCGGCGACGAGGCACGCGTGCTGGCCGCCCGCGCCGCCGAAGCAGCACAGCGTGTACTCGGTGACGTCGTAGCCGCGCTCGACCGAGATGTGCTTGATCGCGTTCGCCATGTTCGCGACGGCGATCTCGAGGAAACCGTCGGCGACTTGCCTCGGGCGTGCGCGCGCTGCCCGGTCGCGCGCGGCGACGTCGGCGGCGAGCGCCGCGAACTTGCGCGCGCACGACCGTCCGCGTCGAGCGGCTGGTCGCCGCTGCGGGCCGAACACGCTGCGGGAACAGCGCCGGATCGAGCTTGCCGACCATCACGTTGCAGTCGGTGACGGTCAGCGGGCCGCCGCGGCGATACGACGCGGGCCCGGATTCGCGCCGGCGGACTCGGGCCGACGCGAAAGCGCGCGCCGTCGAACGTGCAGATCGAGCCGCCGCCGGCGGCGACCGTGTGGATGCGCATCATCGGCGCGCGCAAGCCGCACGCCGGCGACCTCGGTGACGAACGCGCGCTCGTACTCGCCGGCGTAGTGCGTGACGTCGGTCGACGTGCCGCCCATGTCGAAGCCGATGATCCGGTCGAAGCCGGCGAGCCGCGACACCTCGACGGCGCCGACGATGCCGCCCGCCGGTCCCGACAGGATCGCGTCCTTGCCCTGGAAGCGGTGCGCGTCGGTCAGCCCGCCGCGACGACTGCATGAACTGCAGCCGCGGTCACCGCATCGCGCGCGGCATCGCCGCGTCGAGGTCGCGTTCGACCTGCGCCGACGTAGCGGCGCAGGATCGGCGAGAGGTACGCGTCGACGACCGTCGTGTCGCCGCGCGACACGAGCTTCATCAGCGGGCTCACTTCGTGCGATCACCGACACCTGCGCGAAGCCGATGCGTCGCGCGCGAGCGCCGCCAGCGCGCTGCTCGTGCTGCGGGATAGCGGTAGCCGTGCATCAGCACGATGGCGCACGGCGCGGATGCCGTCGTCGCACGCGCCGCGCGCAGATCGCGCTCGCGCCGCGCGCGAGATCGAGCGCGCGCACGACGTCGCCATGCGCGCCGATGCGCTCGTCGACCTCGATCACGCGTTCGTACAGCAGTCGTCGGCAGCTCGATCCTGCGCACGAAGAGCTTCGGCCGGTTCTGGTAGGCGATGCGCAGCGCGTCGGCGAAGCCGCGCGTGATCACGAGCGCGGTGCGCTCGCCCTTGCGCTCGAGCAGCGCGTTGGTCGCGACCGTGGTGCCCATCTTGACCGCGTCGATCGCGCCTGCCGGAATCGGCGCGCCCGGCGCGAGTCCGAGGAGCTCGCGGATGCCGTGGACCGCGGCGTCGCGATAGCGCTCCGGGATTCTCGGACAGCAGCTTGTGCGTGACGAGCGTGCCGTCGGGCCGGCGCGCGACGATGTCGGTGAACGTGCCGCCGCGGTCGATCCAGAACTGCCACATGACGCCCATTATAGGTTGCGCTGCGCTCGGCCGCCGCCGCTCGCCGCGCCAAGGCAATCTATGGTAAAACGCGGCCAATCGGCGCTTGCTGCCCTGCTCCATCCGCCGCCCCCAGGAGCCCCATGAAACGCCTGCCCATTTTCGTCGCGCTCGCCGCTTTCGCGCTCGCCTCGCCCCTCGTCGCGCAAACGAAATGGGACTTGCCGACCGCGTATCCGGCGAACAATTTCCACACGGAGAACATCCAGCAGTTCGCCGACGACGTCGACAAGGCGACCGCGCGGCAAGCTCAAGATCACGGTGCACTCCGAACGCGTCGCTGTTCAAGGCGCCCGAGATCAAGCGCGCGGTGCAAGGCGGCCAGGCGCAGGCCGGCGAGATCCTGCTCGTCAACTTCGAGAACGAGGATCCGCTCTACGGCTCGACGGCATTCCGTTTCTCGCCACGTCCTACGGCGAGTCGCTGAAGCTCTACAAGGCGTCGCGCAAGGCGCTCGACGACAAGCTTCGCGAAGCAGGGGATGAAGCTGCTCTACACGGTGCCGTGGCCGCCGCAGGGCATCTACACGAAGCGCACGCTCAACTCGGGCCGCCGACATGAAGGGCCTCAAGTGGCGCGCATACAGCCCGGCGACGTCGAAGATCGCCGAGCTCGTCGGCGCGCAGCCGGTGACGGTGCAGGCCGCCGAAGTGTCGCAGGCGCTCGCGACCGGCGTCATCGACTCGTATGATGTCGTCCGGCGCGACCGGCTTCGACTCGAAGACCTACGAGCACATCAAGAATTTCTACGACACGCAGGCTTGGCTGCCGAAGAACGCCGTCATCGTCAACCAGAAGGCGTTCGACGCGCTCGACAAGCCGACGCAGGCGGCGGTGCTCAAGGCCGCGGCCGACGCCGAGACGCGCGGCTGGAAGCTGTCCGAGGAGAAGAACGGCTGGTACATCGACCAGCTGAAGGCGAAGGGCATGACGCATCATCAAGCCGTCCGAGCAGCTGACCGCCGACCTGCGCAAGGTCGGCAACTACATGCTCGCCGAGTGGCTGCGCAAGTCCGGCGATGACGGGCGCAAGGTGATCGACGCCTACCGCGCGACGCGCAGCGTGAATGACCGTGCGCCGCGCGCTCGACGCGCTCTACGACGCCGCCGGTTACCTGGCGGCGTTGTTCTTGGTCGGCACGCTCGCGATGGTGCTGCTCGGCATCGCCAGCCGGCTGCTCGAGCTGGTTCGTCCCCGGAACCGATGCCTACGCCGGGCTACTGCATGGCGGCGGCCGGATTTCTCGCGCTCGCGCACACGTTGAAGCGCGGCGAGCACATTCGCGTGACGCTGCTCCTCGAGCACCTCGGCGTCAACGGCGCACGCGCGCGCTCGAAGTCTGGTCGCTTGCGGTCGGCGCGCTTCTCGCCGGCGCCGTTCGCGTTCTACAGCATCGCGGCTCGCGTTCCAGTCGTGGGAGTTCAACGACATCTCCACCGGCAACGACGCGACGCCGCTGTGGATTCCGCAGCTCGACGATGGCGTTCGGAACGCGTCGTTCTCGCTCATCGCGCTCGTCGACGCGCTCGTTCTCGAGTGGCGCGGGAAGCGCGCGCATGCCGCGCCGCGAAGCCCTTCACGTCGACGAGCGCTGACCGCACCAGCATGCATGGACGCGCTGATCACCACGCTGCTCGATCGTCGCGCTGTTCGTGCTGCTGGGCAGCGGCGTGTGGATCGGGCTCGCGCTCGCCGGCGTGGCGTGGATCGGCATGGAGCTCTTCTCGTCGCGGCCGGCGGGCGACGCGATGGCGGTGACGATCTGGGGCTCGGCGTCGTCGTGGACGCTGACCGCGCTGCCGCTCTTCGTCTGGATGGGCGAGATCCTGTTTCGCACGCGGCTGTCCGAGGACATGTTTCAAGTGGCCTGGCGCCGTGGCTCGAGCGCGTGCCCGGACGGCTGCTGCACACCAACATCATCGGCTGCACGATCTTCGCGGCGGTGTCGGGCATCGTCGCGCGGCGACCTGCGCGACGATCGGCAAGATGACGCTGCCCGAGCTGAAGGCGCGCGGCTATCCTGAAGACATCACGATCGGCACGCTCGCCGGCGCGGGCACGCTCGGGCTGCTTGATCCCGCCGTCGATCATCATGATCGTCTACGGCGTCAGCGCGAACGTGTCGATCGCGCAGCTCTTCATCGCCGGCGTGATTCCCGGCATCCTGCTCGCGTCGCTGTTCTCGGGCTACATCGTCGTCTGGGCGCTTGCTGCATCCGCGACGCGCATTCCCGCCGCCGTCGAGCGCACGACGCTCGCCCAGAAGCTGCACGCGTCGCGCCACCTGATTCCGGTGATGCTGTTGATCGTCGCTCGTGCTCGGCTCGATCTACGTCGGTGTCGCGACGGCGACCGAGGCCGCGGCGTTCGGCGTCGTCGGCTCGCTCGTGATCTCCGCCGTGCAGGGCTCGCTCAATCGGAAGACGTTCACCGACAGCCTGATGGGCGCGACGCGGCTCTACTGCATGATCGCGCTGATCCTGGCCGGCGCCGCGTTCCTGACGCTGGCGATGGGCTATATCGGCCTGCCGCGACATCTCGCCGAGTGGATCGGCAGCGCTCGGCCTTTCGCCGTTCGCGCTTGATCGTCGCGCTGATGCTGTTCTACATCGTGCTCGGCTGCTTTCTCGACGGCATCTCGATGGTCGTGCTGACGATGGGCGTGATCCTGCCTACGGTCGAGAAGCGCCGGCATCGACCTGCTCTGGTTCGGAATCTTCATCGTGCTGGTCGTCGAGATGGCGCAGATCACGCCGCCGGTCGGGCTTCAACCTGTTCGTGCTGCAGGGCATGACGAAGCAGGCAGATCACGTGGATCGCGCGGCACGCGCTGCCGATGTTCTGGCTGATGATTGGCGCCGTGCTCGCCATCTGGTTCATTCCGGCGCTGGTGACATGGCTGCCGCAACAGATGAAAATGGGCTGACGGAGCGAGTCGCCGAAGGAGGACCTGCATGAAAATGCCATCGAAATACGCCGCCAAGATGAGGACGCCGTTCGCGGTGCTCGGCATCCGGACCGCGGATGGCGTCGTCACCGGCATCGACTATCTGTCGAGGAGCGAGCGCGCCGCGGCACCCGCCGATCCGGTGGCGAAGCGTGCGGTGACGCGAGGTCGAACGGTACCTCGCTGATCCGCGCCATCGCTTCGCGCTTCCGCTCGCGCCGCGCGGCACGCCGTTCCAGCGCCGCGTCTGGGACGCGATCGCCAGCGATCCCGGTCGGCGAGTCGCGCACCTATGGCGAAATCGCGCGCACGGTGCGCTCGCGCGCCGCGCGCCGTCGGCCAGGCCTGCGGCGCGAACCGCGATCGCGCTCGTCGTGCCGCTGCCATCGCGTCGTCGGCAGCCTGGGATCGCTCGGCGGCTTCATGAATGCCGACGACGGCGACCCGCTCGCGATCAAGCGGTGGCTGCTGAAGCACGAGGGCTACCGCTTCGGTGCGTGACCGCACGCGAGCCGATGCCCCTGCCGTCCGCGCAGAGCTGATCGACGCCTTCTGCGACCAGGTCTGGCTGCAGGACGGTCTCGCGCCCACTTCGCTCGCCAGCTATCGCCGGGACCTGACGCAATGGGCGGCGTGGCTCGTCTTCGCGCGGTCGCACTGCTGCGCGCCGCGCAGCGCGGCGGACGTCGAGGCGTGGCTCGCGCGAGCAGTTTCGCGCCAAGGCCAAAGCCACGTCGATCGCGCGCCGGCTGTCGTCGCTGCGACGATTCTATCGCGCTGCAGCTGCAGCAGGCGACGATCCGCGCCGATCCCACGGCTGCGGGTGCGCGCGCCGAAGCTGCCGCGGCGACTGCCGAAGAACCTGTCGGAAGATCGAGGTCGAGAGCGCTGCTCGCGGCACCCGACGTCGGGACGCCGCTTGGCCTGCGCGATCGCGCGATGCTGGAAACGCTCTACGCGACCGGATTGCGCGTATCGGAGCTCGATCGGCCTCAAGATGGCGCAGGTGTCGCTCGACATGGGCGTCGTCCGCGTGCTCGGCAAGGGCAGCAAGGAGCGCCTCGTTCCGCTGGGCGAGGAAGCGATCGCGTGGATCAAGCGCTATCTCGACGACCGCGCGCACCGCAGCTCGCCGGCAACGGCACGCAGCGACGCGATGTTCGTCACCGCGCGCGGCGGCCCGATGACGCGGCAGGCGTTCTGGGCGCTGCTTGAAGCGCTACGCGGTGAAAGCCGGGATTCCTGCGGCGAGCCTGTCGCCGCACGTGCTGCGGCACGCGTTCGCGACGCATCTGCTCAATCACGGCGCGGACCTGCGCGTCGTGCAGCTGCTGCTCGGCCACGCCGACATCACGACGACGACGATCTACACGCACGTCGCGCGGGAGCGCCTGAAGTCGCTGCACGCGCGGCACCATCCGCGCGGCTGAAAGCGGCCGGCTAATTCCGATGGCGCTCGATGGCGACGCCGATTTCCTTCACGCCCTTGACGAGCGCGAGCTTCGCCACGCGGACCTTGACCCACGGCGTATTGAACTCGCCGAGCACGGTGTCGGCGATTGCCTGCGCGAAGCGTTCGAGAAGCTGGTGCGGATGATCGGTGGCGACGGCACGCAGACGCTCGACCACCGCCGAATAGTCGATCGTGTCCGCGAACTTGCCGGACAGGAACACCTTGTCGGACGGCAATCCAAGCTCGACGTCGAGACGCACCGTCTGCGGCAGCTTCCGCTCCCAGTCGTGAACGCCGATGCGCGTCTCGACCCGCAGGTCGTGGATGAAGATCGTATCCATGCCGCTTTGTTAGAATCCTCTAGCGCATTCTAACCGAGCGCCCGCTCCACCCCTTCGTCGATGCTGCCTCGCTCGCCTTCGTGTCTCGCGGCCTACCTGATCGGCTCGATCTCGTTCGCCGTCGTCGTCAGCAAGGTCATGGGTCTTCCCGACCCGCACGAGTACGGCTCCGGCAATCCCGGTGCCACCAACGTGCTGCGCAGCGGCAACAAGGTCGCCGCCGCGCTGACGCTCGCCGGCGACGGCGTCAAGGGCTGGCTCGCCGTCTATCTCGCGCAGCGCATCGGCCCGTCGTTCGGTGTCGCCGATTGGACCGTGCCTGCCGTCGCGTTGTCCGTCTTCATCGGACATCTCTTTCCCGTCTTTCATGGCTTTGCCGGCGGCAAGGGCGTGGCGACCGCCGCGGGCATCATGCTCGCGATGTCGTGGCCGGTCGGAGTCGCGCTCGCGACGATCTGGCTCGTGATGGCGTTCGGGTTCAAGATCAGCTCGATCGCTTCGCTGACCGCATCGTTCCTGGCGCCGATCGGCGCGTTCTATGCCTTCGGCAACACGCTCGACGCGTGGATCTGGGTGGGAATCGCGGCGCTGCTCTTCTGGCGTCACCGGGCCAACATCCGGCAATTGTTCTCCGGCGAAGAACGGACAATCGGCCGCTGAATGACGATTCAAGCGGCGGGCAGCGAGGCCAGGTCCCAGCGTGGTCGCACGGAGAATTCGTAGTCGCCCATTTTGGAATTGGCCAAACGAAGCGCGCCCACGAGCGCGATCATCGCGCCGTTATCCGGTACAGAACGCCAGGTCGGGAAAGAACACTTCACCGCCGCGGCGCGCCACCGCTTTCGCAAGCCGCGCACGCAATTCCCGGTTCGCTCCCACGCCGCCGGCGACGACCAGCCGATCGCGGCCCGCAACGGCGAAGCGCGGCGAGCGCCTTCGCGACGCAGCACGTCGACGACCGCGTGCTGGAATTCACGCGCGATGTCGGCCTTGTCGGCATCCGTCGAGCGGTCCGTTGCCTTCACGGCGCCGACGCGAGCGTCAGCACCGCGGTCTTGAGGCCGCTGAAGCTCATGTCGAGATTGCCGCTGTCCAGCATCGGCCGCGGCAACGACGCGGCGGCTTCGCGTCCCGACTCCGCCAATTGCGCGAGTGCCGGACCACCCGGATAGGGAAGCCCGAGCAGCTTCGCCGTCTTGTCGAAAGCCTCACCCGCCGCGTCGTCCTGAGTGTCGCCGAGAAGCCGATAGCGGCCCACGCCTCTCGACATCGAACAACTGGCTGTGACCGCCGGAGACGAGCAGCGCGACAAACGGAAACCCCGGCTTCGGCTCCGCGAGCAGCGGCGAGAGCAAATGCCCTTCTAGGTGATGGACGCCGACGACCGGCTTGCCGAGCGCGAACCCGAGCGCATTGGCGATGGCGGCGCCGACGAGCAGCGCGCCCGCGAGCCCGGCCCTTGCGTGTAAGCGATGCCGTCGAGGTCGGCGCAACGTGACGCCGCCTGCGGCCAGCACGCGCTGCGCGAGCGGCACGACACGCTGGATGTGATCGCGCGACGCGAGCTCGGGGACGACACCGCCGTACGCTTCGTGCATCGCCACTTGCGAATGCAGCGCGTGCGCAAGAAGCCCGCGCTCGCTGTCGTAGACCGCAAGCCCGGTTTCGTCGCAGGACGTTTCGATGCCGAGGACCAGCATCAGTGATTATAGGATGCCGTGTCTACGGCCTGGATCGATTCGGCGGCACTCAGTTGTTGTTGCCGGCGTTCGTACCACCGAAGTAGGGGATGTTGACTCCAATGGTCAGGTTGTCGCGGTACTTGCCGGTGTCACCAAAAATCTATCCCGACCCCGCCGTAGAGATCCGATTGTTCACCGCAAGAGCGTCGGAGCCTGAGAGGAATAGGATTCCGTACCCTGTAGCGAAACCCGTTGGAACGGTGGCGATCACGTCGTTGTTGAGCACTCGTGTACCTGGTCCCGTAGCGTAAATCCCAAAGACGTCCGCGTTGGGTCCAGAAGTTTATCGTTCCTCCGGTCGCCACGACCTGGTTGTTGCGAACGATGTTGCCGGAGCCTCCAACGTGTATGCCGACTTGTGTGTTGTGATCAGCACGAATGTCCTCGACGATGTGGCCCTGGGAGGCGAGGGATCCATCAGAACGATCCCTTGTCACGGAATCGCGGCCGAAATCGTTCCGTTCTTGATGGTGATGACTTCTGGCGATCGAGCGCGAAGACGACTCGGAAAGTATCAGCGTCCCGAGGCCGGCGCTCTCGCCGCCGAGCTGGAAGCCGCTAAGGTCGAGCACCACGCTGTTGGCCTGGATGTCGATCGCGCTGCCCGACGTCATGCCTGTCTGCAGGTTGCCTTTGAGGCGGACGCGCCTGCACGTTGATGACAGCGGGCAGCACGCTGATCGCCGTGCAGTCCACGGTCTCGGCGCGCGCGTTGCGCCTCGAGAAGCGGCCAACCACCAGTAGGAGGACGACGAGCGGCCAGGCCGCCAACGGCGTATGCATGGATTCCTCCGGGAAGCGACGCGACTCGAGCCTTCGCGGCCGGAACGAGCTTCCAGTCACGCGGCGGCTTCAGCCCCGAGCTGCCCAATGACCTCGCGGGTTGCGCGACGCCGTGGCGGCCATAATGTTCGCTTGTCGTAACCCATTGCCCGCAAAGGGATTCTCGCTTCATGCCCAGCGTTCGCGTCCGCGACAACGAGCCCTTCGAGGTGGCGCTTCGCCGCTTCAAGCGCACCATCGAGAAGACCGGCCTCCTGACCGAGCTCCGCGCCCGCGAGTTCTACGAAAAGCCGACCGCCGAGCGCAAGCGCAAGCTCGCCGCGGCGGTGAAGCGCCACTACAAGCGCCTGCGCAGCCAGCAGCTGCCGCCGAAGCTTTACTGACTCACGCTTCGACCGCATTGCACGCAACGAGGGGCGAAGCGATTCGCCCCTCGTTGTTTTCGGAGCAGCCTGATGACACTCAAGGCCCGCATCACCGAGGACATGAAGAACGCGATGCGCGCGAAGGACGCCGCGCGCCTGTCGACCATCCGGATGCTGCTCGCGGCGATCAAGCAGCGCGAGGTCGACGAGCGGATCGAGCTCACCGACGCCGACGTGCTCGCGGTGATCGAGAAGATGATCAAGCAGCGCAAGCGACTCGATCGCGCAGTTCGAGGCCGGACGACGCGAGGACCTCGCCGCCATCGAGCGCGCCGAGGTCGGCGGTGCTGACGGCCTACATGCCGCAGCAGCTCGCCGACGCCGAGATCGATGCCGAGATCGCGGCGCGCGATCGCCGCGACCGGCGCAGCGGGCATGGCCGGCATGGGCAAGGTCATGGCCGGTCTTGAAGCCGAAGCTCGCCGGCCGCGCGGACATGGCCGCCGTCTCGGCGAAGGTCAAGGCCGAAGCTGGCGCGGTTGACGGCGCCCGCGGTGACCGAGGTCATCCCGAGGCGCCGGTCCGACCTGTCATTGCGACCTTCCGCTCGCGCCGCGCGGTTGCCTATAATTGAAGTGTTCCCTGCCGTGTGAATCGTCCGGCCGGTCCGCGCTCGGTCGGCCGCGACATGCTGTCTCGCCCGCAGCAGCGTTAAGTCGATGATTCCAAACGATTTCATACAGACGCTGCTGTCCCGGGTCGACATCGTCGACGTCGATCGACCGCTACGTCCCGCTCGAAGAAGGCCGGCGCCAACTACGTCGCCTGCTGCCCGTTCCACAGCGAGAAGACGCCGTCGTTCACGGTGAGCCAGACGAAGCAGTTCTACCACTGCTTCGGCTGCGGCGCGCACGGCACGGCCGTCGGCTTCCTGATGGAGTATGGCGGCAAGATCGTTTCCCGACGCCGGTCGAGGAGCTCGCGCGCGACGCCGGCCTCGAGGTCCCGCGCGTCGAGCCCGCCCGGGCGAGGCGAGCGCGCGCGAGCAGGCGCAGGATCTCGCATCGCTGCTGCTGACCGCGGCGAAGTTCTACCGCGCGCAGCTGAAGGACGCGCCGCACGCGATCGACTATCTCAAGAGGCGCGGGCTGACCGGCGAGATCGCCGCGCGCTTCGGCATCGGCTATGCGCCGGACGCATGGCAGCCGCTCGCCGGCCGCGTTCGCCAAGTACGACGCGCGGAGCTCGAGACCGCCGGCCTCGTCATCGCCGGCGACGCGGGCAAGCGCTACGACCGCTTTCGCGACCGGATCATGTTCCCGATTCATGACAGCCGCGGCCAGGTGATCGGCTTCGGCGGCCGCGTGCTGGGCGACGGGCGAGCCCAAGTACCTCAACTCGCCGGAAACGCCGCTTTTCTCGAAGGGCCGCGAGCTCTACGGCCTCTACCTCGCGCGCAACGCGATCCGCGACGCCGGCCGCGTCGTCGTCGTCGAAGGCTACATGGACGTCGTCGCGCTGGCGCAGCACGGCATCGACTACGCGGTCGCCACGCTCGGCACGGCGACGACGCCCGTCCACGTCGCAGAAGCTCTTCCGCCTGACCGACACCGTCGTGTTCTGCTTCGACGGCGACGCCGCGGGGCGCAAGGCGGCGTGGCGCGCGCTGGAAAACACGCTGCCGGTGCTCGCCGACGGCAAGAACGCGCTGTTCCTGTTCCTGCCCGGACGGCGAGGATCCCGACGACTATCGTGCGCAAGCGCGGCAAGGCGGCGTTCGAGGCGCTGTTCGAGCGCGCGACGCCGCTGTCCGAGTTCCTGCTGCGCGAGCTTTCGATCGCAGCACCCGCCCACCTCGGCCGAGGGCCGCGCGCGCGCTCGTCAACGCCGCGCGGCCCTATCTCGCTCCGATTGACGGCGCCGGTCGCTTGCGGCGCTCCTGCGGCGGCGGCTGGCCGAGCTCACCGGGCTGCCGGAAACCGAGCTGCGCGACCTGCTGCACGGCTGACGAGCGCGCGTCGCCCAGCGGCCGGCGCCGCCGGCGAGCGGTCGTCGCGCCCAGCCGGCCCGCGCGGTCCCGGCCAGCGGCAGGCCCCGTCGCTGGTGCGCGAACTGATCCAGGGATTGCTGCTCCAACCCGAGCTGGCGCGCTCGGAAATCGTTCCCGAGCCCGGACGACGGCACCGCCGAGGGTGCGGCTCTTGCCGCGTTGGCGCGGTTCTGCGGCGCCGGTGAGCACCCACTGACCACTGCCGGCGTCATGCAGCACTTCGCCGGGACGCCGTCACGAGCGGATCCTGACCGACGCGCTCGTCGGCGCGCGAAGACCGGGGCATCTCCGCCGGAGCAGGCGGCCGAACACCTGAAAGCCGGGCGTTCGCCGTTATTGGCAGCAGGCGAAGCGCAGCGCCGGGCGGCCCGTTTCAGCCGCTGGCGAGGCGGAAGCCGCCGAACTGGCGACTCCGGAGGAGACCGAGCGCGCTGCGCCAGCTCGACATCGTTCGCCATGGCGTCGCCGGCGGCCCGCCGGCCGCGCAGGGAAACCGGTCGTGATCGACCGCGCGGCGACGCGAAATGCGCGGCGACGTTGCAGGCCGCACGGCCGATGACATGATAAAATTTGAGGTTTTCCCGTTCGCCCCGACATCGGGGCGTACGGCACCCGAATTCCGCAGGATGATCATGGCCAAGAAGCCCGCGAAGCCCGCCCGCAAGTCGCCCGCCAAGGCGAAGCGCCCGCAAGCCCGCCGCGCAAGCCGGCTGGCGCGCAGCGCGCGCAAACGCGCGAAGCCGGTCGCGCAAGAAGGCGGCGCAGAAGAAGCTCGCGCACGCCGAAGGCGCAAGAAGCGCGACCGCGCGCCCGAAGGCCGAAGTCGACGCAAGCCGGCGGCCAGAAGAAGGCCGTCGCCAGGAAGCCAGCGTCCGAAGACCAAGGCCGCGAAGCCGCTGCCAAAGGCGAAGGCGCGTCGCGGCCGACGAAGCCGTCGCAGCCCGCGCCAGGCGCGGCGCCAAGATCGTCGTCAAGCCCGCGCCGATCCCGGCCGGCCAAGGGCGCGAAGGGCGCCGTCGTCGCCGCGCGCCCGCCGGTCACAAAGCCCACCGCCGGCGAGATCGCCGCGCAAGATCGCCGGCAAGCGCGCGGAAGACGCGCAACCGCAAGGGCAAGAACGGCCGGCACGCCGAGATCGCGCCGCGCGTGCTGACGCCGGCCGACGTCGAGGCGCGCAAGCGCCGCCTGAAGAGCGCTGATCGTGCTCGGCAAGGAGCGCGGCTTCCTCACGTTCGCCGAAATCAACGACCACCTGCCCGACGACGTCCTCGACGCCGAACAGATCGAAGGCATCATCAGCATGATCGGCGACATGGGGATCCAGGTCTACGACGAGGCCCCCGACGCCGAAACGCTGCTGATGTCCGGACGCCGCGCCGACCGCGCCCGCCGACGACGTCGAGGAAGCCGCCGAAGCCGCGGTCGTCGACGCTCGACTCCGAATTCGGCCGCACCACCGACCCGGTGCGCATGTACATGCGCGAAATGGGCTCGGTCGAGCTCCTGACCCGCGAAGGCGAAATCGCGATCGCCAAGCGGATCGAGGAAGGCCTGAAGCACATGATCATGGCGATCTCGGCGTGCCCGATGACGGTCGCGCAGATCCTCGAGCTCGCCGGCAAGATCGAGAAGGACGAGCTGAAGATCGACGACCTCGTCGACGGCCTGATGGACTTCAACGAGCAGCTCGACGCGCATCGATGACGACGACGACGACATCGAGGAGCGAGGAAGACGAAGGCGACGCCGGCGCGATCGCCGCGGAGAACCTCGAGCGGCTGAAGGTCGCCGCGCTCGAGCGCTTCGCGACGATCCGCCGCCTCTTCGCGCGGATGCTGGTCGTGCTGCACGAAGGAAGGCCACAAGGCGCCGAAGTACCTCGAGCTGCAGAAGAAGATCTCGGCCGAGCTGATGCAGATCCGCTTCGCCGCGCGCGCAGGTCGAGCGGCTGTGCGACTCGCGTGCGCACCGAGGTCGACAACATCCGCCAGATCGAGCGCAAGATCCAGGACCTCGTCGTGCAACAAGGGCGGCATGCCGCGCCCGGACTTCATCAAGAAGTTCCCGGACAACGAGACGTCGCTGCGCTGGATCGACCGCGAGGTCGCCGCGCACCACAGCTACAGCGAGCAGCTCGCCAAGTACCGGCAGGCGATCGTCGAGCAGCAGCAGAAGCTGCTCAACCTGCAGACGCGCGTGATGATCCCCTTGAAGGACCTGAAGGAGATCAACAAGCAGATGTCGACCGGGCGAGGCGAAGGCGCGCAAGGCCAAGCGCGAGATGACCGAGGCCAACCTGCGCCTCGTGATCTCGATCGCCAAGAAGTACACCAACCGCGGCCTGCAGTTCCTCGACCTGATCCAGGAAGGCAACATCGGCCTGATGAAGGCGGTGGACAAGTTCGAATACCGCCGCGGCTACAAGTTCTCGACCTATGCCACGTGGTGGATCCGGCAGGCGATCACGCGCTCGATCGCCGACCAGGCGCGCACGATCCGCATCCCGGTGCACATGATCGAGACGATCAACAAGATGAACCGCATCTCGCGCCAGATCCTGCAGGAGACCGGGCAGGAGCCCGATCCGGCGCTGCTCGCCGAGAAGATGGAGATGCCCGAGGAGAAGATCCGCAAGATCCTCAAGATCTCCAAGGAGCCGATCTCGATGGAGACGCCGATCGGCGACGACGACGATTCGCACCTCGGCGACTTCATCGAGGACCTAGTCGACGGTGGCGCCGTCGGATGCCGCGGTCAACGCGAGCCTGCGCGACGTCGTGCAAGGACATCCTCGACACGCTGACGCCGCGCGAGGCGAAGGTGCTGCGGATGCGCTTCGGCATCGAGATGAACACCGACCACACGCTGGAAGAAGTCGGCAAGCAGTTCGACGTCACGCGCGAGCGCATCCGCCAGATCGAGGCGAAGGCGCTGCGCAAGCTGCGCCATCCGTCGCGCTCGGAGAAGCTGCGGAGCTTCCTCGAAGGCGAATGATTCGCGGTCTCCCGCGCGCGGGGATGGCTGGAGCCAGCGGCAACCGAACGCGTCTCGACCGTACGGCACGCAGCGTGGATGCGCCGCCCGCGCCTAAGTACGAAGCCCGCGGCCAATCCGACGCTGACTTACGTCACGTGATGGATCCGGCAGCCTGAGCACCCGATCGCCGACGAGCTGACACGTCGGAGTCTTCTTACACAGTTTTGTGGATAGCGCACTAGCTGACTGCCGCGAAAGGACCCACTAATACATTGAATAATGAAGCTAATTTGCGGTCGCCGGCGCGGGAACGAAAGTTGCTCTTGAGTAGGGCAGCGGCGCGGGCAAGGCGCCAGGTCATGGTCAGGGGAGTACAGATGAAAGTGAAGCAGCTGTTGTTGCAACGGGCGTTGGTGGCGGGCGCCTTGGGGACGTCGCTCTGCCTCGCGCTGCCAGCACAGGCGACATTCTAAAGCGACCCGGCTACACCATCGGCGCGGAAACGTTCGGGCTCAGCACCGACAAACGGTTGGGGCCGGCGGTTTCTCGGGCACGATTGAACGTCGTCACCCTGATCCAGTTCTGGTGCGCCGAGTTGTCGCAGAGTTTCAGCTTCGGCGTCCGCTATGTTTACAACGCCGTCGGTTCCCGAACAATCCGACCTTTACCATGCTGGGGCAGCTCTTCCACGAGGCCTATGGCGCCGGCGCCGGCGGCGTTGAGCAACCGAGCACTCCGCCGCGTTTCAGCTCGCGGTCTGGGAAGTACTCTTCGACGAGGACGGATCCTGAATCTCAGCGGCGGCAGCTTCCACGGACAACCACCAGGGCACGCGCGCGGGTCGCTGACGCCCAGGCGTGGCTCAACAATCTCGGCAGCTTCACCGACAACTACGATGTCGCGTTGCTGTCCAACGAATCCCATCAGGACTTCGTCATGGGTACGAAGAGGACCGGGAGAGACGTGCCCGGAGCCCGCGTCGACGCGCTCCTCGCAGCCGGCCTTTGTGGCGATGATCGTCGCTTCGCGGCGCCGCACGCCGAAGGTGCCGCTGCCTGAATGGCCCTTAAGGGCAGCCCCAGCGGTCGCAGCGCCGGCACTGATCACCGGCGCCGTTTTCACGTCGTCAATTCGTCGCGAAGCAATAGAGCTAGCCCGGCACCGCCGGTCGACACCAACGCCGGATCGCTGCAGCCGCGCGAGCGCGTGCGACGAGTTCCATGAGCAGCGCCGGCGGGCTCGTGTCGAGGCCGGTGCGGTCGTGAGTGACCGACGATGGCCGAGCCGTCGCCGCTCTTCGTCCAGTTGCCGCAGGTCTTGTCGTCGCCGCGCCGCCGAACGCGGTGCCGTCGGGCTGCGAGCCCGTGAGGATGTCGTGCATGTTCGGCGTGTCGCCGCGGCCGTTGACGACCTCGCCCTTCTCGGTCAGCGCCGTCTGCTTGGTGAGGTTGTTGGTCGCCGTGCAGCTCGGCGACGTTCTTGGCGACGACCACGCCCTTGGCGTTCTGCCACGGGCCCTTGCCGATGCGGTCGCTTGGCGTTGACCGCGGCGCCGCTGCCCGACGCCTGGCGCTGAGATAGGCGTGCCATGTCTTGGCTGCCCGCGCCGGCCGCCTGCGGCGAGTGACTGGCAATGCTTGTCGGCGCCCGTCGAGGCCGCCGAGATCGGCGCCCTTGCCGGATCCGACGCTGGTGACGAAGAACGTCGTGCTCGACGACTGCGCGTGAACAGCGGCTGCCGCCCCAAGAGCCAGAAGCGTCAGCGCGGCGCCGATCCCGACATGCAGAATTCCTCTCATGGCAATGCTCCTCGTTGGTGGTCATGTCCGCGTGTTCCCGAAAACGCGGCGCGCGGCACGCGATCCGGCGCCTCATTATTTCATGACCGCTGCGGCTCGCCCTCAGGCGAGTGTCCAGGACCATCGCACCTGGTCGGGCTCGTCGGGGTCGTCGTGCGTGACGAAGCCCAGCCTCGCAGAATTTTCGCATACCGGCATTGGCGCGAAGCACGGACGCTTCGAGCCGCGTCAGCCCGTTGCGCTTCGCGCACTCGATCAGGCGCCGCATCAGGACGCTTCCGACGCCACGGCCCTGCCTAGTGGCGTCCGCAACGACGACGGCGAATTCCGCGTTCTCGCCGTCGGGATTGCGTCGTGTACCGCGCGACGCCGACAAAAACCGGGGCGGCTTTTTGCACCATGGCCGTCATCAAGGGCGACGAGCGCCATCTCGCGGTCGTAATCGACCTGCGTGAAGCGCGCGAGCATCGCCGGTGTCAGGTCGTGCAGGCGATAGAAGAAGCGGAAGTAACGGGTCTCGTCGGACAGGCCGAGCACGAAGGCGCGCTCCCGCTCGGCGTCCTCGGGCCGAATCGGCCGGACGTGTAGAACGGTGCCGTCGCGCAACGTCGCATCGCCGACGAAGCTCGGATCGGATACGGGTGAATCGCCATGTGGCGATAGCCGACGCCGTGTACCGGCGCCGCGCGTCGATGACGATCCTGGCGCCCGCGATGACCGTCGCCTCGTCGCCGACCCGGACCGGGTCGAGCGTCAGCGTCCGCAACCACGGCAGCGCGCAGACGAGCATCGAGACCTGCAGCAGGACGCGCACCAACGGCTCGAAGGGACGGCGCGGCGCGCGACCGGCGCGCATCGACGCCGCGGCGCGCGTGTCGCCGATGGCGTCGAGGACGAGTCGCTCGTTCAGCGGGGGCAGCAACACCACGCGCTCGCCTTCGGGGACCGCGGCGCGCTGTTGCCGAACGTGATGACGGGCCGAACGCCGCGTCGGTATGCAACGCAGATATGGCAACATCGTGCGCGTCGGCGAGCCGCACTTTCCTGCGCACGATGACGCCGGCGTGCGATGCTTCGCGCCGCAGGCGCGCGCCGCACGCCGTCCAGCATCTCGCCATAGCGCGCGTCAGCATCCGGCCGTCGCGCAGGTTCGTTCGCGCGAGCGGAAGGGGCGACTTCGCGCGCAGTCCCGGCGCATCGAGCCGAGCGTGACCGGATAGCCCAACCTGCGCGCCGCCGCCAGCGCCTCCCTTGAGCGTGTCGGCGACCTCCGCACCGGTGACCGGCAGGCCGAAGGCGGTCAGGAGCTGCTGCGTCTGCAGGTCCGTGAGCAGCGTCCGGCCGGCGCCCGCGGCGGCAGCGCGCGGATGCGCTCCGGCGTGCCGCAATATCGATGGGCCGCGGCTCGGGCTGCGGCGGCGGCACCTCGAGCAGCCATGCCTGGTTGCGACGATACGCAGCGAGAAACGAGAAAGCCTCGACGGCGTTCTCGGGCGTGTAGAAATCCGGGACGCCGCCGGCGCAGCAGCGCATCGCGCACGTTCCGCCGATCGATTGCACCGAGCCACGCCGCGAGCACCGGCTTGTCTCGAGGCGCCCAGCGCCGCGCGCTGCGGCCACCGCACGCGCCGTCGGTCGCGCCGGTAAGCGGCCGGTCGACGTGGAGCGCGAGCACCGCGTCGACGCTTGGGATCCGACAGCGCGCCGCGACAGCCGCGGCAAGAGGGCGCCGCCGACGCGCCGCCGCGCACGCTCGACGAGATTGACGGCGGGCATGTGCGGCGGCAATATCCGCCCGAGCGCCGCCTCCGTTTCGTCGCCGAGCATCGGCGAGCGGAACGCCGCGGTCCAGGGCGGAATCGGCGGCGAGGCGCTGGGCCGCGTCCGTTGTGACGATGGCGAGGCGGTCGCTGCGTGCGGAATGCGGCCCATCGCGCAGTATCCGGGCCGCCGCGAAGAGCTGCGCATACGTCATCACGCGTACCGTGCCCGCGCGCGCATTGCCGCGTCGAACACCGCATCCGGAGGCGGCGCGCCGCAGCGTGACGGTGCGCTGCCTCCTTCGACCTTCCGCCGCGCACGCACCGACGACCGGCTTCGCCCGCGCCGCGCTCGCAATGCCGACAGGAACCTGCGCGTATCGCGAACGGACTCGACGTAAAGGAGGATGCCGTCGGTGCCCGGGTCGCGCACGACCGCGTCGAGAACTCGCCGACGCCGACGTCGAGACGCCGCGCCAACGCACCACGGTGGAAGAAGCCGATGCTGAGCGGCGTCGCGAAATTGAGCATCGCCGGTGCAGACAGCGCCGGACTGTGCGATCAACGCGAGGCGGCTGGGACAGCGACCGCGCGCGCATCGTTGCGTTGAGCCCAATGTCGGTGCGCGAATCACGCCGAAGGCATGCGGGCCGAGCAACCGTGATGCGCCGCTTGCGCGCGGTTGCCATCACGTCGCGCTCCCACCGGCTGGCCGCTCGCGTCGATCGGCGGCGACAGAATGAGCACCGCCGCCTTGACGCCCGCGCGAGCGCCATGCCGAGCACCGAGGTGACCGCCGCAGGCAAGGCACGCAGATCAGCGCGAGCTCGACCGGGCTGCCGATGTGCGCGCGACGACGCACCTCCTGCCGAGCACGCGCCGGTGGTGCGGATTGACGAAGTGGAGATCAGCCTGGTGAAGCCGCCTCCGAGGAGATTCTCGATCAGCACGCGGCCGACGGAGCCGGCTCGGCTCGTCGCACCCACGACGGCAACCGACGTCGGTACGAGCAACGGGCGCAGGTAGTGTTGCAGAAGGTCGTCATGAGGCGAAGCGGCGCGCGGGCCGCGCTTGGCGCTGCCTCCACGGCGTGGGCACTCGCGCAACGGCGGCGTCAGCGTGCGGCGCGCCGCCCTTCTTATGCGCTGCATTCTGGCGCGGTACCGCGCAAAATGCGACAGCGTAGCCCGTCCGCCACGACGACGTCGGCTATACTCCTACGGTCGCGATGACGAAGTGCACACGCTTCGTGCAACGCCGAAAGCGCGCGTCATACGCCTTGCTGGAAGCCGGGGCCCGGTAGCCCAGATTGGTTGTGAGCAGCAGGACTCATAATCCCTTTGGTCGCTGGTTCGAATCCAGCCGGCCCACCCAATAAGCACATGGTTTTCATTGATAGCGCGCACTAACATAAACGTCTGCTTATCGCCTTAGTCCCCAGCAGGTGAATGTCCCCGTTAATTTTGGCAAAAGTGCGCGCTTCGCGTTGCCGCTCCATTTTGCGACGTATTTGGACACGTGATCTCTGAGTGCACGCGGCTGCTGCGCATGCACCGAAGGCCAGCGCGAAATAATCCGCGCTAACCGACCTGGCGCTCAGTGCATCGCCACGTCCCGCCTGTTGGACCGAGCAGCAAAACTAACGCCGCAAGCCGCCCGCCACCTGCATCGCCACGTTGACGCGCGTGCTCGCCAGTTGCGGGTCAGCGGCGCGTGTGCAGGGCCCCGAGATATTTGTCTTATGAAAGTGGATTCGAACCCGCGGAAGGTTTTAACCTTCGCACGCTTTCCAAGCGTGTGCCTTAAGCCGCTCGGCCACCCCTCCGTGAACAGTTATTGTAGCGTGGCGACAAGCGCCGGTGCACACACGGCTATCATGCTGCCAGAGGCATCCTATTTCTGCCTCGGCCTACCTGGCTCGTGTGCCAAAGCCCTCGGTTGCCGAGAAACCGCCTCATACCTTCTTCGCTTTGGCTTGAGAAGGGAGGCGCGGCTTTAACTATTGACGCGTATCGTCTATAAGGCTCAGTGAACGCAATTCGGCAGAATCTCAGACGCCCTGCGACCGCGAGCGACCAGACTCGATCAAAATCTGCGGCGGAATTCCGATTACTGCGCGCAATATTGGCTGGAACTGAACGACGCCGCCTATCGATAATGGACTACTGGTCCCTGGGCACCACCTCCGACTCAGGATGTACCAGAGATCGATATTGATCGGACCTCGCGAATCGGCGGGTCATACTCCACTAATACTCACTGAGGGTCTTGCGATGAGCCTCGGGTTTTCACCTCTCGGCTTTTCTGCGTGCGTGAATATATTCGAAACGTTGGCGGAGCACACGCGCACTTCGCGCACCTCTATTGCCGGGACGTCTACGCCGCGTCTTTCGTCCCGTCATTAGAGCGTACCCCTACTCACGTGATCCGTGACGTGTGCTATTTCCTCTTGGCGAACGCATTAAGCCACCAGCGTAATCTTCCCCTCTCTCGGCAATAACTTCGAGGCCCGTGCTTTTCTCAAAGTCGACTTGAGCTGATGCGCGGGGCGTCTTGATGGAACTTCTTCTTAAATTTACCTGCGAGCACTTCGCCATGCTCGGGTTCAGGTCGCGACAAAGTTGGTGGCTGAAGAAGATGGTGTCGTCCGGAATATCGGCACATGCCCTCTAAGGCGCTCGGGTAGTCAAGATTAACGTGACCTTGATCGGGGAGCCTGGGAAGTATAGAAGCGGAAATGTCGGATTCATCTCGACACGTCCTAACTTGTACTGCTCGATGAGGTGATTGCGTTTTTCGATTGCCCCCTTGAGCAACGTGGCTGTATCTGTCAGCGTTGTGACTAATGTCAAGGCGCGGCCAACTACAGACATCGTCTCAAAGACTTAATCTCTGGAGACTCTCCGCTGGTAATGAGATACTGGTATCGATTCCAGTTCTGCTTTGAACGCGAAGGGTGGTAGCACATCGCCGGCTTGCCGTTTGTGTAAGTGCTGTACGAGGTCGGCTCGCGACGAGTCAAAGTTCGTCTTCAGAGACAATAGATGCTGGACGCTTCAACGCAAGGCGACTGCGTTCAGATGCCAGCGACAGGTTTATCGCCGCGTTAGTGTTTCTAATTTCCTTGAGGAGGTCATCGCGCGAGTCTTACTGCGTTCAGCGACACGCTGAGCTGCGTATGCGCCAGCGAAGGCCCGGTCCCTGAAGCGACGAGCGCGGTGAAGAAGTTGGAGTTACCGAATGCTTTGACATTCTCCCACGTACCAGTGTTAAGGATGAATTCGCAACATGAGCGAATCCACCCGGTGAATCGGGGCGGCTCCCACAGATCTCTCCCGGAACCTTCGGCTGACTGCAAGCCATCTATTCCTCGCCGGGCCGTTGCAACGGTCAATACTCGCCGCGAGGACGGCGCTTCACCCGCGCGCAGTAGCGCAGCGATCTGCGGGGCGGTGCATGATGTCCCGGACCGCTAACTTGAGAGTGATCAAGTCATGCTGGAAAGGGCGAACATACAGGCCGGTGCCACTAAATGACTGCATCTGTGCCTGCGTCGATCAGCGCGCGTCCTGATGCGTATATGACAATGGGAGTTTCGCCTCACGCCATGCGGCGGGTGGAACCAGCAGAAATTCCGCCCTTGCCGCCGGAGAGCGCCACATGGTTCTTGTTGTAGGTGACACGGCCGCCGCGCTCCGCGCTCACCAACGCAACAATCGCGTCGAGCGCTTGAGCGCTTGCGCGCTAGCACGCTGTTCCAATAGGGCCTGTCGGTCTGCTCACCGTTCCCTTCTTCTTCGGGCTCTGCCTCTGTATCCGCGTGATGTCCGGCGCTTCGTAAAGAAAAAGTCGACTGCCTCCTCATCCTCATCCTCGTCTACGTCCTCTCCCTCTCCTCAGTGGCTTCTCGCCCGGTAGGGGCCGTCTTGCCGATCGCCTGCTCGATCAGCCCGATCAGACGTCTCTGCCGGTCGACAAGGAATGCCTCGAATTTGTCTACACGCATAAGGTCTGGATCGATGTGAGGTGAGATCGAGATAGCTATCGAGCCGGCCCCTTTCGATGGGAGGCGTGGTCCTGTCCCCCTTCCAACTTCGCCAGATACTCCGAAGGCGCGACACCGCCGATGATCCTGTTGGTACGAAACGACAGCAGCGTCTTATTGATGATCGAGTCGTAAACCGCGGCTTGACGCTCTGCCCCTTACCCAGTCCTGCGGAAAGATGTGGTGGATGTCGACGTTCTCGCCGAAGAACACCGTGTGGTCGAGACATGCTGGCCCGAAACGAAAGTCCCGTAAGCGCCTCCCCTTCATCGGGCAGCAGCGCGTTGACGCCCTTGTAGGCGGCTGAGAGGCGCATCCGCATCGTCTGCTCAACCGGTCGGCCCGGAATAGGTTGTTTCGCTCACGGTCGACGGCTCGGGTACCACCGGCCGGCCACGCCGGCATCTTCCATGATGAAGTCCCGCGCGATTCGCGACTCCGACCGCCGAACCGCCCAGCCCGCCGAACACGCCGTTCCAGTACCACCGCGCCGGAGTTTGGCGCGGTGCGCGTCGTGCTCCCACGACTCGCCGATGATCGGCGAGGATGGCGGCGAGGGGGACGATTCGCGACTGATACGGGCAGGTCGAAGATGCGGTAGGTAATGGAGCACATGGAGGAACTTCGCGGCCTGGCCACCGAAGCCGCGCTCCACCGCCTCTCGTATCGCTTGTAGGCCGCCAGCGGCGAGGTCTAGCAGCGCCTGGCGGGTGCGCGACGACCGCGGGCAGTTCCTTGCGCCTCGCTTTGCCGGCGCTGCTCCGCGGCGCGCCGCCGGTCGCGGGTGTGGAAGAGCGACATCGCCTGCAGAGAAGTCGGTGTCCGCCGACGCCAGCGCGATGATGCCGGCTTCCGGAATCCGCCGGCCTGAGCAGTAGCGGCAGAAGCGGCGATGTCGCCCGTTCAGTCGTCTCGGCTGCCGTACTCAGCCCTTGCAGCGAAGTTCGTGGCCGTCGGGCGGCGTACATCGCGGTCACGAGCTCAAAGGCGTCGAGCGCCTTGCCGCCCGTGTTGACCTTCTCGAACACGACGCAGACGGCCTCCTTGGTCGTCGAGCCGGATCGAGCGGCGATGACCGGGACGCGGTAGTACTTGAAGTTCTCCAGCACCTGCCGCTTGGAACGCGCGGAACGCCTCACGGATCGCCTGCGTTCTGGTCTCCGCAGGCCAGTGCTTGTCGAAGCCGTCCTGCCAGCTGGTCCCAGTCGAAGACGTCGCGATTGGCAACATCAGCGCGCTGACGTAACTCATGTTCCGGGGTCGAGACAGGTCGAGCTCGACTTCTGACGGCCGGAAGTCGGTCCGCTACGACGCGATCCTCCGGGAACACCGGCGATTACGTGCTTCCTCGCGGTCGCCGTTGCCGGGTCAAGCGTCTTGCGGATGTCGATGTAGAACCAGCGCCTGACCTTTGTTCTTGGGCGTGACGGTTTCAGACGACCTCGCCGCCGCAGCGTGACTTGGTACAGCGGACGTCATGCGCCGCTGGCCGTCGAGCAGCAGCGAGTGGGGCGGCGTGGAGCTTCGCGCGTCCGAGCGGCGCGCTCCTCGATCGGGCCGCGGCTTGAAGTTCACCGGCCCGCCCGTGTCGAGCGTCGTCGATGCGCCCCTACCGGAAAGGCGCGGGACACCGAGGCGATCAGGCTTCTGATGCGGTCCTCCGTCCCATACCCAGCTGCGCTGGAAGTCCGGGAGCTGGAGGACTGCCGCGATGGCAGTCTTCGAGCAGCTTGTTTAGATCGCAGACTCGCTGGAAGGTCGAGCCAGCCACTATAGTTCTCCCTAGAGACTCGCCTCCTCGAGGCAGCCATCGATATCAGACCCCGCCGGCGCTAATCGCGCCAAACTAAGCCAACCGTTGATCTCATCGACCCGTCATTTGGTTGCACCATCGCGGCCTTTGCCAACATACTAAGAAACGCGATGTACTCAAGTCCACGCTCCGGATCGTCGGCCATGAGACTGTGTGCGCGAGGGTTACGGAGTCCGAGCATTGCCCCAGAAAAGAGAAACATCATCCCTTGCTGTTCATCTTTTCCCGTTTGGGTGGAAAGGTCCGGGCGACCTTGAGAACGGGTGCATTTGACTAAAAACTGCCTGCATCAGGGGTGTTCTGATAGATCGCTACGGCCGCTTGTCTTCTGAACATGAATGTCAAGCGCCTTACATGCATCGAGAGAACTGCATTTGCATAGTGTCCATTCGCGAAGAGATCGGCCGCTGCATCCCTTATTACGGGTGTACGCGTCCAGCCTCCAAAAGCACGGACCGCCCGCGCCGACGGTTCGTCCCCAGCGTCGTCCAACTTCTCCTTGAATATTTCTCTTATGGTTTTGATTTTGGCAAGCGCTTCCCCGGATTCCCTCTTGGTACCCTCGGACCTCGCTTATTGTTGTCCCGGGTCTGGCATCCCATGAATCCATGACATATGCGCGATCAATGGTACGAATAGAGTATTCGATGTACTGACGACTCTCAACACCAACACCCTTCAAGAGTGTTGTTATATTTACGTAGCAACGAATCGGCGTTTACATCCTCGATCGGTGATCAAAGCTACGCTGAAACTGCGCAAGTCAGCGTCGCGTCGATCCAGTTTGTGAAAAAGCGCGTCGCATGTCCTCATTGGAAAGACTAACGGAGACGCGAGGCGCGGAACGAGGAGGCGGTTTCGGCATTCAGTGTGCTCCGGCGGTAGATTGCGAGTCCAGCGTGCGGGCCAGTCGACCGCAACTCAGAGCGCGGCCCGTCGCAATCTGCGCCGGGACCGCCGTGGAGCGAGGTTTTCGTGGCAACGTGTAGCGGGTGGCTAATGTCTGCGCCGCAATACCCACCCTCGTCTAAGAGCGGCCCCTTGCGAGCGTGGTGTACAGCAACACTATGCGACGTCTCTCTCCGACAGCACTTCCGCTTGCTCCAGCACCGTCTGCGTCGCCTTCTCCTGCTTGTCCGGCGGGTAGCCGTACTTGCGCAGGATGCGCTTCACGAGGACGCGCAGCTGCGCGCGGACGTTCTCGCGCACCGTCCAGTCGATCGTGACGTTGCTTGCGCACCGTCTCGACCAGCTCGCGGGCGATCGTCTTGCAGCGTCGGCTCGCCCAGCACCTTGACCGCGCTGTCGTTGGTCTCCAGCGCGTCGTAGAAGGCCAGCTCGTCCTCGTTGAGGCCCGAGCTGCTCGCCGCGCGCGCTCGGCCTGCGCGCATGTCCTTGGCGAGCGCGATCAGTTCCTCGATCACCTGCGCCGTCTCGATCGCCCGGTTCTGGTACTTGCGAATCGCCTGCTCGAGCAGCTCGGCGAACGAGCGCGCCTGCACGACGTTGCGCTTCGACCGCGTGTCTGATCTCGCCCTTCAGCAGCTTCTGCAGCAGCTCGACCGCGAGGTTGCGCTGCGGCATGCCGCGCACCTCGGCGAGAAACTCGTCGGAGAGGATCGAGATGTCCGGCTTCTTGAGCCCGGCCGCGGCGAAGATGTCGACGACCTCGTCCGAGACGACCGCCCTCGAGATGATCTGCCGGATGGCGTGGTCGAGCTCCTCGTCGGACTTGCGCTCGCCCGGCGTGCTCTTCGCAAGCACCGCGCGCACGGCCTGGAAGAAGCCGACGTCGTCGCGGATGCGCAGCGCCTCGTCGTGCGGCACCGCGAGCGCGAACGCCTGCGACAGCTCGGTGACCGCGCGCAGCAGCCGCGCCTTGCCGTCCTCCTGCGCGAGGATGTGCTCCTGCGCCGCCGGCAGCAGCGACAGCCGCTCCTGCGGCGTGCCCGTCGTCCACGGCGACCAGTCGAAGCCGTGGAACAGGCCGCAGCAGACTTCGTACTTCTCCAGCATCACGGCCACCGCCTCGGCCTGATCGAGCGCCGTCTCGCCGGTGCCGCCGCTCTCGGTGTAGGTCGCCAGCGCCTGCCTTCAGCTCGTCGGCGAGGCCCAGGTAGTCCACGACCAGCCCGCCGGGCTTGTCCTTGAACACGCGGTTGACGCGCGCGATCGCCTGCATCAGCCCGTGCCCGCGCATCGGCTTGTCGACGTACATCGTGTGCAGGCTCGGCGCGTCGAAGCCGGTCAGCCACATGTCGCGCACGATCACGATCTTGAACGGATCGTTCGGCTCGCGGAAGCGATGCGCCAGCGCCTCGCGGCGCGGCTTGTTGCGGATGTGCGGCTGCCAGTCCAGCGGGTCGGACGCCGAGCCGGTCATCACCACCTTGAGCGCGCCCTGCTCGTCGTCCGTCGTGATCCCACGCCGGCCGCAGCGCGACGAGCTCGCGGTACAGCTCCACGCAGATGCGCCGGCTCATGCACACGACCATCGCCTTGCCGTCCATCGCCGCGAGCCGGTTCTCGAAGTGCTCGACCAAGTCGCGGGCGATCAGCTTGATCCGGTTCTCGGAGCCGACCACCGCTTCGAGCTGCGCCCACTTGGTCTTGAGCTTCTCCTTGCGCTCGACCTCCTCGCCCTCGGTCGCCTCCTCGAACTCGGGGTCGATCTTCGGCCGCTCGGATTCCTTCAGCGCCAGCTTCGCGAGCCGGCTCTCGTAGTAGATCGGCACCGTCGCGCCATCGACGACCGCGCGCTGGATGTCGTAGACGCTGATGTAGTCGCCGAACACCGCGCGCGTGTTGGCGTCGGTCTGCTCGATCGGCGTGCCGGTGAAGCCGATGAACGAGGCGTGCGGCAGCGCGTCGCGCATGTGCCGCGCGAAGCCGTCGATGAAGTCGTACTGGCTGCGGTGCGCCTCGTCGGCGATGACGACGATGTTGCGCCGCTCCGACAGCACCGGGTGGCGGTCGCCCTTCTCCTCGGGGAAGAACTTCTGGATCGTGGTGAACACCACGCCGCCCGAGGCGACGCGCGAGCTTCGCGCGCAGGTCGGCGCGGTCCGCGGCCTGCACCGGCGGCTGGCGCAGCAGGTCGCGGCAGCGGGCGAAGGTGCCGAAGAGCTGGTCGTCGAGGTCGTTGCGGTCGGTGAGCACGACGATGGTCGGGTTCTCCATCGCCGGGTGCAGGATGATGCGGCCGGCGTAGAAGGCCATCGTCAGGCTCTTTGCCCGAGCCCTGCGTGTGCCAGACCACGCCGACCCGCCGGTCGCCGAGGTCGCCGCCCGGGCTTGCGGCCCGCCTCGTAGCGTCCGGGCGCCTCTGCCACCTGTCGTCGGCCAGCTCTGCGCGGCGCGCAGCGTTTCCTCCACCGCGACGTTCACGGCGTGGAACTGGTGGTAGCCCGCCATCTTCTTGGCGAGCTTCGCCGCCGCCGGCAGTCCTCGAACACGATGAAGTAGCGCACGAGGTCGAGGAAGCGGCGCGTGCTCGAAGACGCCTTCCAGCACGACCTGCAACTCCGCCAGCTTGGCGCGCGGCATCCTCGTCGCCCGGTGATCGTGCGCCAGGGCTTGAACCATTCCTTCCCGCGCCGAGCGAGCCGATGCGCGCCTGCACGCCGTCGGAAGCGACGCAGCGCCGCGTTGGTGGCAAACAGCAGCGGGATCTGCGCCTGATAGGTCTGGAGCTGCTGGAAGGCGCTCCAAACCGTCGCGTTCTCGTCGGCGCGGGTTCTTGAGCTCGATCACCGCCAGCGGCAGCCCGTTGACGAACAGCACCACGTCCGGCCGGCGCGTGTGTTGCCCTTCGGCCACGGTGAACTGGTTGATCGGCGAGCCAGTCGTTGTTCTCGGGCGCGTCGAAGTCGAGCACGCGCGCCTGCGCGCCGGCGATGGACCCATCGCAGCGGCGGTACTCGACCGTCGACGCCATCGACCAGCATCCGATGCATAGCGCCGGTTGCGCTCGATCAACGACGGCGCGTCGGTCCGCGATCAGCTTGCGGAATGCATCGTCCAGCGTTTCGGTAGGAAGGTCGAGGGTTCAGCCGAGCGAGGGCTTGCCGCAACCGGCCTTCCAGCACCACGTCGCGGTAGTGCGGGTCGCGTGCGCTCGGCTGCGGGTTCCCCGCCGCGATCGTCGGGCCGTTGCAGTACCGTGTACCCGAGCGCCTCCAACCATGCGAGGGCGGCGTCCTCGACGACGGATTCGGTGAAGGCCGTCATGCCTCGCCGGCTAACGCCTGCTCCCGACGCTTCCTTGAGCGACCGACCCTTGGCGTCCTTCCATTCGGCGCGGCCGTTGGCGGAGCGCCCGAGCAACACGCCCGCGGCGGTCGAGGGGCGAGTCTCGAAGGCGTAATCCTGCGCGAGCCGGTACATCTCACCCTCATCGACCAGCACCCCTGCCCACTAGAGCACGACGCAGTTCGGCGAGGTAAGTATGAATCGACGGAACTTCTATCTTGACCGCGGTGGATCCGGGCGCGGACGACGAAACCTTCCCGGGTTGTCGATGGCGCGGCGTCGATCCCCTTGGCCTTGAGGGAGCAGCTCACTCCTCCGCCGCGGCAACAGCCTTCGCCTTCTCAAAGAGGCTAATCCCGACGACAGGGAGGCATAGCAACACGTCGGCAAGAAAACTTTCGACATCGGCCACATCGGCGTCGGACAGCCCGGGACCTGCGGCACATTGCCATTTTCGATGTCGCTAAGGTTTGGCCTCGGTCGCCAAGTTCACTAAACGCGCTTCAAGATATTGCACATGCGCCTTTGTTCAGATTCTGATCCTTGCTAGTGAACACCGCCGCATGGGTCCAAATCTTTGGTACGCGCGTGTTGATCCAGCCGCGATAGCACGCCATCGCTGCCTTCCCCACGTACACTCTTTGGCAACTGGGCCGGATTCGCCGGGTCCCCTTACAGAACATAGACGCCGGTGCGCCTCGGCTCAGGCCGCCTGCGCGTTTCCGCAAACAGTGAGCGGGAACACCAACCCTGCTCCGGTCCAGTTCGACTTCTCCACGATACGTACGCCCGGGCTCGCCAGAGGGGATAAAGATACGTACAGAGAAGCCCGCTTTTGGCTTGACCATCAGACTGTCTCGGCAACCAAGCGTTCGGCGGCGTTCACGCGCAACTCGCCAGAGATCAGCTTGGGCAGCAGCACGTCGCGCACGGCCGCAAGGGTGCGTGATTGAAGAAGCAACTGTTCCATTTTCGCCTGTAGCGGCCGTGCCAAACCCTCGAAACGAAGTGCCGTGATGTCCGGGGCGAGCAGCGGAGCCTTGAATGCTGCGCACATTCAAGGCATCGAGGATGGTGCCGCTGTCCATCTTCAATACGATCTCATCGCGAAATGCTTGCGAAAGAAGGCACTCGATCAGGGAATGTCGGAAACAAGAACGATGCCTTGCAGCGAAGTCCAGTCATGTTTCTTCCCATCGCCGCTTTCTCGTCATATTGCAGGCATTTGAGCCACAGCGCCCCAACGCGCCCGGACATTCGTAACCACGCAAATCGCCGGCGGTCGCCTCCATTCGAGAAATCCAGTACCGGTAGTCCGCCTCGTGAATGTAGTAGGTGTCCCGCATATCGATGAGTCCGTCGTCCCGAATGTTCGATAGCTGCAAGAGTGGCAACCCTTCGCTCGCCGCGGGTTTTTGGAGTGCAGGCAGTCAACCACTCTGCAACTCGCCGATGCGACCGAACGGACCACTCCCTTCGGAATTTTCCCCGACGTCCGGAGTCCTCGAAGGAGTCGGGGAACAGGTCGGCAATGGGCCTGGGCAGGCCGGGTCGCGGCCTTCGGCCTTGGCGCGGACGGGGTCGAAGTCCACGAACCACGACTCTGAACAGCGCGCGCGCCACTCCGCTTCCAGCGTCTGGTTAGCTTCCGCCGGTTCAGCATCGATCTTCTCGTCGCAGACGTACAGAGGATGTGGGCGATGGCGGCCATTGTTCGCTCGGGGAGCGGCGGGACGAGGAGCGGGAAGGGCACGAGTCGTCGGGAGATTGAGGCGCTCGGCAACGGTTTCCATCACGGTAGCCGTGAATGTGGGACGCCATGATTGGCGGGTTCGAGCCAATGGCGGAGGAAAGGGAAAGTCGACCCGCGCTGGACTTCGGCCGAATCAGAGACCATCCAAGCTGACCGGAGGCAAACACCGAGTCCGCTCCGGCACCTCCGCCGCGATCCCGAAGTAAAGTGCCTTCGCGGCTGTATAGGAGGTACGCACCCGCGCGGGAACGACTCTCGACGTGCGCTCCTTGTAGGTCTCTTCGGAAACACGTGCGGCCCGCTCCGTTCGAAAATACACCGGTGATGTGAGTGTCTTGGCTGCGAAGCGACAAATGGGCCGGCATCGACCAGCGTTGGCGTGGAGTGCGGGGCAATCGAACGCGCCGTCGCACGCATCATCTAGCCGCTGCCACGACCAGCGAGCAGGCGGCAGATCCGTCGAGTCGCGACGGCAGAGTGCAGGAAGGCTTGTTCTTCGCAGTACGGAATGTCACCCGCCATACCCAAGCTCCTTCAGGTTGGGCGGCGATGGCGGCATCCAGCTTCGCGGCTTCGGCCTGCTGCTGCGCGCAGCGTCGCAGCGAGCCGCTTCATCTTCTCGTCGAACGGCTCGCCGTCGTCCTCGACGTGCCTCCGCGCCGACGTAGCGTCCCGGCGTGAGCACGTGGCCGTGCTTGCGGATGTCGTCGAGCTTCGCGGCCATGCAGAAGCCGGGCACGTCGGCGTACTCGCCCGCGTTCCCTTGTCGCCGCGCCAAGCGTGGTAGGTGCCGGCGATCTTGGCGATGTCCTCGTCGGTCAGCTCGCGGTGCATGCGGTCCACCATCGTGCCCAGCTTTCGGGCGTCGATGAACGAGCGTCTCGCCACGCCGGTCGCGCCGAACGTCCGCCGGCCGTTCCTCTTGCTGCGCGTCGAGGAACCACAGGCAGACCGGGATCTGCGTCGAGTAGAAGAGCTGCCCCGGCAGCGCCACCATGCAGTCCACCAGATCGGCCTCGATGATGGCCTTGCGGATCTCGCCCTCGCCCGACTGGTTGGACGACATCGAGCCGTTCGCGAGCACGAAGCCGGCGAGCCCGGTGGGCGCCAGGTGGTGGATGAAGTGCTGCACCCAGGCGTAGTTGGCGTTGCCCGCGGGCGGCGCGCCGTAGACCCAGCGCTTGTCGTCCTTCGAGCAGCTCGCCGCGCCAGTCGCTGTCGTTGAAGGGCGGATTGGCCAGGACGTAGTCGGCCTTGAGGTCGGGGTGCCGGTCGTTGTGGAAGGTGTCGCCGTGCGCGATCTGCGCGTCGATGCCGCGGATCGCGAGGTTCATCTTGGCAAGCCGCCAGGTCGTGTAGTTCGACTCCTGGCCGTAGATCGAGATGTCGCCGATCTTGCCGCTGTGGGCCTCGATGAACTTCTCGCTCTGCACGAACATGCCGCCCGAGCCGCAGCACGGGTCGTAGACGCGGCCCTTGTAGGGGCGAGCATCTCGACCAGCACGCGCACGACGTGGGAGGGCGTGTAGAACTGGCCGCCGCTCTTGCCCTCGGCGCTGGCGAAGCGGGCAAGGAAGTATTCGTAGACGCGGCCGAGCGTGTCCCTGGCGCGGTCGGCGGCGCTGCCGAGCGCGATGTCGCTGACCAGATTGATGATCTGGCCGAGCCGCTGCTTGTCGAGGCCGGGGCGGGCGTAGTCCTTGGGCAGCACGCCCTTGAGCGACGGGTTGTCGCGCTCGATCGCGGTCATCGCGTCGTCGACGAGCGTGCCGATCGTGGGCTGCGGCGCGCTCGCCTTCAGGTGCGACCAGCGGGCTTCCTTCGGCACCCAGAAGATGTTCTGCGGCGCGGTACTCGTCGGGGTCCTCCGGGTCGGCGCCCTGCGCCTTGCTGCGCTTCGAGCTCGGCGTGCTTGGCAGCAATACGTAACTGAACGAAGCATAC
>ERZ1370068.9710-contig-8468_pt1 | contig 38928 bp, 69 predicted proteins | sample MGYA00561227_ERZ1370068 | MGnify/ENA primary metagenome ERZ1370068 (study PRJEB38410, sample SAMEA6850437) | metagenome | study: Metagenomic assessment of the ecological functions of the soil: analysis of the soil microbiota associated with the...
TTCGTTTTGTGCTTCGTTCGGTTACGTATTGCTCCATTAATCACAGCTTCACCGCTGGCCTCGCCGACATTGGCAGACAATTCGCCATTGACTTTGAAACGGATAAGTCAACCCCATTTCGATTTTTAGCTTGTTGCCCCCAGAGCTTGAATCAAAATCTCGTTGCTAATTCCCTTTATATTTACGCTTTGAAATACGAGCGAAAGGCTCCCGTCACTTCCGCGCCGCTGACGGCTTTGCGTTGCGCGAAGACTGCGGGCTCGGCGCCAATGCAAACGAACAGCAGAAATGCGATAAGCATCAGTGTTTTCATAATTGGAATGCCCTTTTATTGTGGACGGCATCTCGGAATAAGGAGTGCCACGATAACCAATGGAGTCTTGGGCGAGCGCCAACACGAAACAATAAAACCAACAAATCGAGTTGAGAAACAAGTTGCCGAGCCTCGCGTCCAACGATCCCTGAAGATGCTGTCTCAGCCGCGGCGCGCCGCCTCGATTGCAGCGATGTCGATCTTTTTCATCTGCATCATCGCATCGAACGCGCGCTTGGCGGCAGCGGTGTCGGGATCGGTGACCGCTTTCGTCAGGGCGATCGGCGTAATCTGCCAGGACAATCCCCATTTGTCCTTGCACCAGCCGCACGCGCTCTCCTGGCCGCCGTTGCCGACGATCGCGTTCCAGTAGCGATCCGTTTCGGCCTGGTCAGCGGTTGCGACCTGAAACGAGAACGCTTCGTTGTGCTTGAACGCAGGTCCGCCGTTGAGCCCGAGGCACGGAACGCCCATCACGGTAAACTCGACGGTCAACACATCCCCTTTCTTCCCCGACGGAAAGTCTCCCGGTGCGCGGTGCACCGCGCCGACGGACGAATCGGGAAAGGTCTTGGCGTAAAACCGCGCCGCGTCCTCGGCGTCGCGATCATACCAAAGGCAATCGTATTTTTGCTGGGTTCTCCATGTCACATCTCCATCGTCAAGAGCCGCCCCGCGCCCCGAAATTAAGGCACTCTCCCAATAGGCAAACTCTGCTGTTGTGAATTCACTTGAATCTTAACCACAATGTCCCAGTCGTGAAAAGAAGCGCAACCTAATTTCGTCCGCTGATTTCGGCCTCATAGAGAATATAGCCGGCCTTAAGGAGTTGTTTGAGATCGAGTCTCGCGCTCCGCCGCAACCGCCCGTGATGCGTGGCTATTTCTTCTTTGCTGAGCCGGAGAAAGCGAGCAGCGTTGTTGTAGAAAATGTCCCGCTTCTGTTCCGTGCTCAGGAACTGGCGCACCTTCGGATGGTCTTAATCGCCACTTCAATGGTATGAGGCCATACCATCTGGTCCGAACCCCACATAATCTCGTTTCTCGAACCCCGCGTCGATAAGCCGCTTGAGTTGGCTAGTAAAATGCTCTCGCGGGAACCCCAGTCGTTCTTGCGCAATGTCCACGTACACCTGTGGGTGAGAGAAAAAGTAAAGCGATCATCTCGTCGACCAGCGGCGAGCCATAATGCATTACGTAGAGACGAAGTTTGGGATGGCGAATCAAAATTTCCTCAACCTGGAAGGGACTGGTGAGTCGAGCGCGATACGCCGACTGGGTGGGGCCGCCCATTACGTGAACGCCACCGGGAGGGCCTTCACCCAGATGAACTCCCACGGGATGTCCAACTCTTCGGCCAGCGCGAAAAAGGCTCGAAGCTTTCGTCGTCGCGCCTCAAGCCCTGATACTGCGCGCCGATCTCCGCGAAAACAACGAACTTGCCTGCAGAGAATAACTGCCGGAATTCGACCGGAGTCCGAGGACCAGGGCGAGAGGTGGCGAATGAGATCGCAGGAATAATGCGGCGCGGAGCGCTCGCCCTCCAGATGGTCACCTGGTCCAACGATCCCGACGTCACAGCCCAGATGGTTGTAACGTTCAGGAGGGCCAGTGACTCTTTCCATAACTGCTTCGTCGGTCGCCGCCGCTTTCAGCGGTGAAGGGCGGAGATCGTTCGATCCAATGTGATCGGCTGGCGAGGGTCAACACCGGGAAACACAGATTTTCTGATCGTTGGTTGCAAACCGATCCACCACCGGCATACTCTTCCAGCGTAGTGGGCATGAAGGTGCATGTCGATGATCGGCAGCCGCTTCGTGCACTCACCAGTAGCGGAGCGGTAAGAGAAGTACCAGATTAGCGCTAAAGATTTCATTTTAAGTTGCCTATGTTGTTTAAGGCCCAGAGCACGCCCTCATCTCCTTGCGCCTCTCTTCCAGGGACGGGCGCATGCGAGCATATTCTCATTCAGAGGAAGTTTGATCTCGATAATTCCCGTTGCTCTTATCGTTTCCTGTCAATCACGCCGGTGCTCGACTCTATTCATAATAATGCTTACTGCACGGTGAAGGACGTATGGAAGAGGTCGTTGGGGTCGGTGTACTTTTTGATCTGCTGCAATCGCGCGTACTCGTCACCGGAGTCGTAATAGAGCGTTTTGGGTGGCCGTCAGGCTCATGTCGAGTTGCGCGCCGTTCGTGCCCTTGTCCTCGAACGAGCCCCAGAACATGCGCAGGTCGGCGCCGCCGCCTGAACTTCCCAGCAAGCCCTTCATCGACTGCTGGAAGGCTTCGGCTTTGCTCTCGTGCCCGTCCTCGTAGAACACGTCGAAGACCATCCCTACGATGGTGTCGCGCCGCTGTATGTGGGTTGTCTTCTTCTGCCCATTAGCGCTGAAGTCGCCGCCGGCCATGGCCCCCTGGAATACCACTTTCAGGCCCGTGGTCTCGTAGGTGTCGTGGACGAGATCGACGAAGCCGTCACTGAAGTCATCCGAGAACGGCGTCGTCGTGATGTGGAGCGACTTCTTGTACGGCAAGGTCGAACTCGCGGCCGCTCTTGGGCAGGCCGAATACACCGATGTTGCGGACACCGTCGTCCGCGATGACCGAGAGAGTGTCGGACCATCTACTGAACTGTTAAGGTGCGCCGCGATGCGGATCGGCGCGGGTACAGCTGCGTCGACCGCGTCGACGACGGCTTTGATCTCCGGCAGGCCGGCCTTGTCCCTGCACATGGTCTCGACGACCAGCGCGGGCGGCCGCGGAAGTCGCCCGAAACGACCGTAAGAAAGAGGTCGATGCCCTGCGGCAGCTGGCCGCTGCTCTGTCGGGCGGCCCACTGCTGGAAAATCCCCATGGCGGCGCGGAAGCCCTTCTTGATCGTGCCGAACAGGTACGAATATGGGTACGGGTATGAGAGCCCGCCGAGTCGGGATACTCGCCGTCGGACACCAGATCGAAGGTGATTTCCGTTAAGACACCCCAGCTGCTCGGGCCACCGCCGAGCACGGCCCTGAAGACGTCGTCGTCGGTCGGCGTGCCGCCGTTCCCGCCGGCATTCGGCCGGGTGAACTCGCGCTCCACGTAGACATCGGTTCCCGGCGGCGACTGCGGATCGCGCGTTACCATTTTGAACGAGTGAACCCAGTCCGCCGTCACGCCGAGGCTGCGAAGTTGGTGGCCGAAGCCGCCCGTCTGCACGTGGCCGCCGAGGTTCACCAGCGGACACTCGCCGTGCGGGATAACAACGCCCTTGTCACGCAAGTCTTTCGAGCCGTCTTGCAGCGCGACGCCCGGACCCACCGTGACTTGGGTCGGGGTGCCGGTGGGCGGTGAGAACGCGACGTTCTTGAACAGCCTCATGTCGATCAACAGCGTGTCGTTGCCGCCCGAGGAGAGGCCGCAGTACTGATGTCCGCCTGAGCGGGTCACGACCTTGAGGCCTTGTTTCGCGGCGAACGTGACCGCCAGGGCCACATCCGCTGCATCCACCGCCACAGCGACGAACCGCGGGGTCATGCGAGCGGCCACTACCTTTTCGAGTACGACGAGACTGCGTACTGCTTGATCGCGTTGGAGTAGCTCCCGCCGTCAGACTTAACGAACACATCACCCTTGAAACCAGGGATCACGTTGCCGCCGGCGCGATTGCTCGACACCAGGTCGAAGCCGGGCGTCGGTGTGAGGCTCGGCAAGACTACGACGCCGCGCAGGGCGGCCCGGGTCGGGGACGCGCCGAACGAGCGCTTTGCGGGCGACCGCGGCCGTAGGCGAGGCCTTGTCTGCGGGAATCGCCGCAGCCATGCGATCCCGCGCCTCCTTCGCGACCTTCGCGTCGGCCTCCGCGTCGGAGATCTCCGCGCGGGCGACCACGTCGCCTCCCGGCGTGAGCTGAAGCTCCGCCCAAGTCCGAACGCGGGAGCCCGCTCGCGACCGGTGCGAGGGCTGACGCCGATCGCGAAGTCGACCGCGGCGAGGAACGCTGCTCCGAAACCTGGCGAACGGCCGAGGCGCGGCGTTGCTGCCGAACCGCGATACGATCTCACCCGGCGCCGCTTCGCCCGGACCCGTCGCCACCAGGTGGCGAATGCTCCGGCCGGGACCGTTCCACTTCTCTGGACTCGAGCACGGCCAGCTTTGCTTTTTGAAAGCCTCCTGGACGACCGCTTCGATGGCTTTGGCGTCGCCGTGCCCGGTCGTGCGAATGATCACGAGCTTCATCGAGTACGCGGCCGACGTCACGCGGACGCTCAGGTCGACGCGCTCGGGGACATTACGCGCGCCGCTACGGAAGAGCGCATCGCACAGGGCGGCGAAGGTCTTCCGCTCATAGACTGCCGTCCAGGCCCGCGTCCAGCGGTCGGATTCGTCGGTCTTCGCGGCGTCGGCGTCGAGGACGAGCTTCGTAATCACTGCGGGGCGGCCGCCGGCCAGGACCTCGCGGAGCGCTTTGTTGCGGAGCGTCTTCGCTCGGCCCGCGCCGGCGCCCTCGGTTGGTACGACCTCAGCCTCCACGACGGCGTCGCGGAGCGGGCCGAACCCGGTGCCGCTGCGAAGAAACGGCGACGCGTCCATGCTAAGTACGGCCGAGACGACGCTTTGCGTTTGGTTGTCATCGAGTGGGAGGAAGAGGTCCTTATCGGCCAGCTTCCTGGCAGCGTCGCCCGTCGTCGTCGCCGCGCCGACGGTGACCAAATGGTCGTGGACTTCGACGTCTCGAAACGCTTCCAAGCTAATGATCGCGGCGGCCGGTTTGCGCCCGCCGGCAGGCTGCGCGCGGCGTGGCGGTTGGTTTGGTCACGTCGGCGGCCGAGATGCTGCGGCCGCTTCGAACGAATACGCGCCGATTCGCGGCCTGCGCCAGGCGAAGGGCCACGCTCCACGTCTTCGATCGATTCGGGGATGAGGACGGTGGGCTGGCCGCGGAATTCGGCTTGAGCTTCGTGCGACGAGGTGATGCGGCCTTTGAACGATGATTGGAGGTCACGGGCAGCTTTAGTGTCAGCTTCGGCATGGTTGTGCTCCTTGTGTTGACGGTGCGATGGACGAGCGGGCAACGTTACCACCGCGAGCCCAGCGGCGTCTCGGTGGCAGGGACAATTCCTGCGGCCTGAGTTGGAAAGGCGGCCGCGATCCTGACCGAGGACTCTTTCGCGCCGAACGTCTGAGTTGACGCAGCGGCGCCCTGTTCATCCGAACTTTCGCCGCACCACGTTTGACGCGAAACACGCCCCGCCGCTCCGGTCCAACGATTTTTAGGCCGCGTTTCGTGAAGGAATATGGTGTTGTTTTCCATGAGTTCCTCAATTCTATCCTCGAATGATTCAAGCTGCGACGAAATTTCCAAGTCCTGACAGCCATGCGTATGAAAACGCTTCGTTTTGACCGTTGATCGTAAATTGATGTCGTGACAGATGACGCGTACTCCCTGAAGTTAGGACAGGTGTTGCGATTTAAGAAACTGTAGTCGTCGGTCAATGAGAAATAGCTGATTCTCTGGAATTCTGAGATGAGTTCTTTGATTCGGTCCTCGGTAATGTGCCAGGTGGAAGTTGTCCCGTTGGCGACGAAGCGCCCATCCGCGAACACTTCAAGTTTGGAAGACGCGCAATTGCCGTAACAGATTGTCCGTGACAAAGTAATTTTCGTGTTCGACCGGAATATTGGTTGGATCGATGGGATTCGGTGACGGTGTCACACTAACGTTAATCTCCGAAGGCTGTGGCGTAGTGGTGTTGGTTCTGGAAACGGTTGAACTCAGCAACCGGCCAGCGCCAGGATGCCAAGCGCCGGCAGTGAGAGCAGGGAATTAGTGATCATTGGCATAACGTGGAGTTGACGCGGGCGAGCGCACCCACGAACCGACCAAATCGACAAGCTAGTTGCGAAACACGCTATCGCGGCTCGCGTCCAACGATTTGTTCGACGCGCCGATGTTAGAGCGCGGCATCAATGTCACACAAATGCCCGGGCCATTATAGCGACCAGAATGTCTCTTACCACGAACAGTGGGATTGCAACCAACCATAGGATAAGCGCTAAGTTACGCATGCGCTTGGCGCGCTGATAGTCGACGTCGGCGGTTTGCAGACGACTAAATTTGATTTGCCACCGGATGATCAATACGAGTACGACAAAAAATATGATGATGAAGCCCAAATATGTTATCAAGGAGATAAAGGGAACGACGCTGAGCGCCAGCAGCGCACAAACATCGCAGCCGCTGCCGTGCGTAAGAAGCTTGCGTCACTGCGGCGCGATTCACGCGACTCTGAATTTCGGCAGCGGCAGAGGCCGCCTGGGGATCAACAGGCGCGGAACAAAACCGACACGTCTGCATTGAGTCATTGATTATCTCGTTGCAGTTTGGGCAGGGAAAAGTTTGCGGTTGAGACAGCATAGGATTTATCAGATAGCGCCGAACGGCTTTTGATTTACAAATGCTTCTTGAGAAACACGCTCCCGCGGCTCGCGCCCAACGATTGGTTCTGACAGCGTCACGCCAGGTACGAGCAATCGATAACATAGCTCGATTTGGCTGTGTCTTGAAAACGTGCTTACCGGTTTTGAAATCCCTCGAAGATCGGCCACCCGATGCACTCGGATCTGCCAGTGTCCGTGCCGCTTCACATAAACTTGTGACATTCGGATATGTCGGTCAGCTAGCACATTCCCCGCGCCTCCTGTTTGCCCGGTGATTCGTCTGATAGAGATCAACCAGCGCGACATCGGGTGTTTATGCATAAAGATTCGGGTGCTGGTCATCGTCTCATGGACCGGAGCCGAAATTATTCCGAAGCAGGTTGGTGGCGGTCTTTTCAATCTCCGCGCGGCCCTGCTTATGGCCGCCAAAAGCATTTCCCAGTCGGCGTCCTCAGAGAAGGTCGCCGCATATCTGGAAGCGCTCTTCGCGGTCCAAGCCGCATCGAAACTCGGTTGCAAGCTTCCGAATGGCGGAATCATCTGCAGCCTTACATCCCGAAACGGAAACTGCAGCTTGTCCGGCTGCGGTGCCGGTCCATAGAACTAGCATCAGACCCACTGAGCAAAGCATTCTGAAACATTTCGATGCCCCCTCCCTACGATTATTAGACGCGGCCCCCAAATCAAAGAAGCGAAACCTTACGCGCCCGGAATCCCGACGTGTCCGCGTTCTGACACAAGGGAGCCGCCGAACGCTCACGTTGACCGGGCGGCGCGATTACGAAGAGCCTTGAATGGAAATAGGTTACTTGTAGAAACACGCTACCGCCGCTCCGGTCCAACGTGTTGTTGGGGCGCCGTTCCATTAAATGCTCCCGTGCTCCTGCTTGACCGCCTGGAGGAAAGCCTTCATCTCTCCGGCAGACCTCAAGTGGTGAACCCGTTTGGAACTTGCCACATCAGCGACAAGCTGCCTATATCTGGGTGTCAACCGGCGATGACAGAGCCAAAGGACGCGGTAGCTGTTCATGGTGCTGCTCCACATGGGGCTATTCTCCGGCCAGCCCTCCGGGTTTACGAAAGGCCCTTGACGAGGCGCTTCGTCACCCACCCGTAATGCGTAAAAGGGGCAGGTCAATGTAGATCAACGTATCCGCTGCAGAGAACCGCTCCCAGGCAGAGGCAACACAGCCAAAGCCATCAATGATCCACTCGTCTCGGCCGAGAAGGTCGGTGTGTATCTTCAGGTACTCGTCATGTGGAACCTCGCCGCCACCCTCTCTGTACTTGATTGTATCTAGCGGGTAAAGCGGCAGCCCGGTCAACACTGCCAGCCGCCTGGCCAGCGTAGATTTGCCACCGCCGGCATTACCGAACACTGCGACCTTCCTCATACGGCACACTGCGCGAACACACTCCCGCACCAAGACGCCCAACGTCTGAGTTCAGGTCGCGCGGGCGGTGGCACACAACCCGCGCCGGACAGAGCTACTTGAGAAGGACGCTATCGCGCGCTCACCTGCAACGAATTGTTAGGCGGCGGTCCTGGCTAAAGGTAAATTCACTTGTCAGACCAAACTCCAAGCTGATTCCCCGCGGGGTCGATATATTCAAATCGTCGCCCGCCAGGAAACGAAACGATATCCTTTGCGATCTTCCCACCAGCGTTGATGACGCGCTCACGCGCCGCCTCCAAATCGACGGTGAACAACACTACCAACGTCCCTGCCGGGCGATGTGCTGGAGCCGCGCTGAACCCGGTAGTTATGCCACTGTCCTTCGTGTCGGAGTAGTCGTCGCCCCAGTCTTGAAATGACCAACCAAAAACTTCTTGGTAGAAACGTTTGACGTTAGCAAACGACTCTGCGGACTGCGCCGGGAACTCGACGTAGTCAATCTGATTCTCTCGTGGATCGGTGTTCATAAAGTTGAAAGCTGCCTAACGGTTGAGTTGACGCGGCCGCGCGAATCAAAGCACCTTTCGCCGCACCAAGCTAGTTACGAAACATTCCGCCGCCGCTCGCGTCCGACGATTTGTTATAGGCGTCGGGTTTGAGAGCGGATCCGCCGCCCACACAATTAGGCGGCCCTGGCTGAGCGCCACGTAGCTACAATTAAGCACACAGTGATTACACCCGAAAAGGCAATGGGGATAGTGAAAAAGTACATCCAACTCAAGACGGTCACGGCCGCAAAGCAGACCGACAAAGCCCACGCACTGCTGCGCACAAGCCGCAGGGTCTCTGCTGGAAGGCTACTGAGCTGCCACGCAAATATTGCCGCGAGTAGCAGAAATACGCTGACGAACAAGCCGAACCCAACATAGAAATTCCAGTACGTTCGGGTGAACCCCAGGACTTTGAAGTGGCTTGACTGGATCAGCGCCAAGATCCACTCCCCAACTGGGATCGGACCATGGATAGCCAGCCGTATGGCCAAGGTCAAATAGCAGGATTAGAACAGCGGCGATTCGATAAATCACACGAGTCGTCAAAGTTACTCCTTTGCTTATGAGGCTCCCGCTCTGGCGGTGACCTCTAGTTCCGACGATATTTCAGTGCGCCGAACGTCTGAGTTGAACGCGGCGGCGCGAATCAAAGCACCCTTCGCCGCACCAGGTTAGTTGCGAAACACGCTCCCGCCGCTCGCGTCCAGCGATTTGTTATGTGGCCGCCGGTAGCGCATTACGGTGCCGCAGCCAGTGACGCGCTCCCAGCACGATGCCCCCGACAATGAGAGCAGGAACTAAGTCCGCGAGCAAGCGCTGAAAAAGAGATGGCGAATGCCCGTTCGCGAGGAGCGCAAACTGCTCCGACGAAAGAAGCGCTCGCAGTCGTCTTACGTGCCAGATCCTGAAGGCTTCTGTGCAGACAACCTCACCAATGTACGCAGCGAGGAGCACTTGCCAGGCCGGCCTCCGACTGACTGAAAGGACCAGAAGCGCTGCCACAAGTGGCCCCGCGAGCATCGCTACAAAGAAAAGGATGGTGGATATGGTGGATTCCATAAGGTGGCCTAACGGTGGAGTTGAAGCGGCCGCGCGGTAGCGCCAGCTTTGATTTACAAAAGCTTCATGCGAAACACGCTTCCGCGGCTCGCGTCCAACGAACTGTTATGCGCGTTAAGGCAGCCGAAGCGCTTTGCGTCATTCGGGCAGTGCGGGAAGGTTCCGAAGTGCAGCCACATACCGGTCTCTCGTCGTACGGTTGCATCGTCTTGAGAATGTCAAAGATTTCACTCGCGACCACGCAGCCAATAAGGCGGCGCGCTTCATCCTCGCTGTGGCCTTCGCGGAGCAAACGATCAAAGGTTTCCCTGGTTGCAGGGAGGATTCAACTGCCGAATTTGGTTTTCGACGACCTCGAGGACAGCCTGATTCAAGCGCTTGTTAACCTTCATCCGGATCTACCGATATTTCGTTCGTATCCTAGTCCGTTTGGTCAAAGAGTGAAAGCGCATAACGTCCGAGTTGACTGGGCGGCGCGACACGATCAGATGTCATCCCCGGCGGCGCGAATGATTCGACGACTTCGTAGATGCCGGGTTCGAACTTAGCGATCGTGAGCGCCTCCTGAAAATAGGGAAGTGGACCAGGTTCCTTGCGCATTGCCTCGTAGTCCTCCAGGCTTCGCCACTGCGCGTACATCGTGACCCTGGTGCCGTCCAGGCTTCGGTGAAGAGCTGGATGAGACAAAGCCGCGTGCGTGCCGAACAGAAGCGTCGGTCGCCTTGATGAGAAGCTCGACGAGTCGTGACTGATTCGCGGGGTCGACGGTAAATACGTTGATGAACGTAATCAGATTGGCGTCCTTCGAGATGGTGGTCATCGTGCTTCCCCTGAGTTGAAGTCGAACTGCTGGCCCGCCCCGGACTACACACTTGGGGCCAGGCCTTCGATTCTTCGATTCTCCAGCACTATTCCGCGGCGAGGCTTCGAATCATACTCGATCGAGAAATCGAAGAATCGAAAGCCTGACCCCCACCACATTCTAAGAGCGGAAGCGAGAAGGGCGGCGTTCGTATTCGCCACCTTTATTCTTTTGACGTGCTGGGCTTACAGCCCGACGAATTTCTCCTGCACCCTTGGGATCCAGACCTCCTGTGCAGTTGGTTCCATGCTGCGGGCTATCGCGAGCGCCTTTTCGAATGTGATTCGTGCCTCAGCATTCTTCTGCAAAGCCTTTTGCGCGTCTCCCAAAGCCATCAGCGCCAGCATGTAGTCGGGCGCGATGGCAATTGCGGCTTGAGCCGCTTCTAAAGCCTCTTCGGGTTGATGCTGCTCGAGCAGGTCTCGGGACTTGACCGCGTGATCGAAAGCTGCGGCGTATGGAACCTCGAAGGTACCGTCGTAGACAAACACGCCGTTTTCGATGACAGCTGTTGGCGTGAGTTTCTCGAATTCCCGATACGGACTCAGCAGGCTGGATCCCGATTCATAGAATGTCAGGGAATGTGGCTGATGAATACCGTTCCCTGGATGACTAGAGGTGTATCAGTCTTCAGGCCGAACCACATCGAGTCCATTGTGGGCAGCGTCTTGCAAGGGATACCGTAAGCGCGGAAGGGAATTGCCGGTTCGACTGTGTAAGCAAACCAACACTGCTGAATCCCGCGCTCATCGACATATCGCTTGACCGCTTTCAGTTGCTGCCCCCAGTCGGTGGAGGAATCGGTCAGATATTTGTGGATATTGGCCGGTCCACCCCAGAGTTCGTTCGCATACGCGATGTACGAAGTTGGGAACGCTCGCAACGAGGAGACAATGTGGAAAACAAGGAGGAGGGCAATTGGCCATACCCAGCGCCGATCCTTGCAGATCAGGCTCCAGGCGGCTCCGCCGGCTAGTACGAGTAGGAAGATGAATACCAGCAGGACGTGACGCACGCCGATGTTCAGCTTCGAAGTCATGGAAACACCGAAGTAGAGCGCCGGTGGCAAAGTAAGAAACAGGATCTCGCGCCAACCTCGCAGCTTCCGAGTTGCAACGGCATAGACGATCAGCGGAAGGAAAATCAGCGTGGTCAGGGTCGCCTTGATAACGAACGCCACCGGGAAATAGAACCACACACCGTGTGCGTAGACCTTGCCGAACATGAAGCTGGGCCAGGTATTGGCTACCGAGCGGACATCGGCCAGTCCATAGAGCCACGATTCGGGCAGGAGTTTCCAGCGCGCCATCATGGCAACGGCCTTGCCTTCGACCGGACTCAAGTTTCCCAGCGTGCTCTCTAGCGGCGGATTGATCTGCTGTCCCGCCGGACGAGCCGAATAACGGAACCCATAGCCGATCCACATGATTCCAACCGCGATGACTGCGGCGATCACGAAGACACCGGCCAGCCGTAGTGCCTGACGGAGGCGGCTTTCGTCGCCCGCTTGACGGCGGCGCAACAGCTCGGTGATGGCAAGGAGGATCAGCATCGCCGGCAGAAGTACGGCCGAATGCTTTGTGATGAAGAAGATGCCGGCGGCGAGACCCAGCACCGCGACGCGTCCCCACGACGGCGATTTCATATAACGGTAGAACGCGTAAATGCTGGCGAGCAGGCAGCAGGCCGCTCCGGTATCGGTGGTTACCAGGGCCCCGTGAGCAAGGAAATTCGGTTCGAAGACCATCAGCAGGAGGGTGATGAATCCTGCACCGGTGCCGAACATCTCGCGTGCGCTCAGGAAGGCCAGCAACGCGACCATCAAGGCAAAGATCGAGGCGGCCATTCGGGCGCGGAAGATGATGGTCTCAAAGTCATTCTGGAAGATAAAATCGCCTCCACTGAGATACGCCTCGGTTTTGAAGTTGCGGTTCTGTAGCTGTGGCTCACGAAGAGTCATGTTTTGAAGTGGTAGAGCGGCAACCATTTTTACTAGCGGAGGGTGTTCAGGATTCAGGCCAAAATCGTGATGCTTGAGCGACATGTATCCGGCGAAGATGTGATCGCCTTCGTCCCAGGTAAGCGACTCTTGCCGGACGGAATACAACAACTGCCCTTCCAAAACCAAAAGCAGCAATAGGACACCGGTGATCGTTACCCAGCGACGGTCGAGAAACGATTGCGGTCTGTCTGAGGTCACGGCGGTCGACGTCTGACTCGGACACGCTTGTGTGGTCATAAGTTCTCCGCGAGCAGGATGAACAATATAGAAATCAAAAGCCTTTTAGTTGAGCGACAATTGCGAGATTGTAAAGCACTTTTCTCAACTGCACACTTTCACACTTTGGGGTCAGGCCTTCGATTCTTCGATTCTCGTAGCACTCTTCCGCGGCGAGCATTCGAATCAGACTGATCGAGAATCGAAGAATCGAAGGCCTGACCCCAACTGCAACAACTGTGACCCCAACTGCACAACTGCATGACCTGGCCAAGCTGCTGCTGGTAGGCGCGGTGCCGGCTGCTTACATCGGCAATAACATACTTGACTCACTTTTCGTTGTTAATGGCCTGCACCTATGAAACACACCGGTCTGACGCCCGATTTATCAAGAACCTCCTTCGGGCTTTGCCCGTCGATGGCGGAAAAGCTCCGCTTTTCCGACAGGTTCTAAAATTATTTCTCGCGGCTACGCCGCTGTTGATGCTCGCGAAGAGGATCCGCAACGGCGGCATAGCCGCCACAATCTAAGATCGACGCACCGGAAAAGCGGAGCTTTTCCGCACATCGAGCGGCAGAGCCCGCTGGTCATCCCAATCCGATCGCAACTCTTGTGAGTCAAGTACGTTTGCTGCCCTTACATCTATCCGGTGGAGACTCGGCCGGTGCGGATCTGCTGCGCCGGCGCCTGTTCTGGGTCGCTGCCTGTGCGCTGCGCCTGCAACAGGAACTTGAAACCACAGAACAAGCCCAGAGCGGCTTGCACATAGCTCTTGACCAGCTTGGCCGTGTTCACGACTGGAGTCATCGTCCCGGTCGCTATCGCTCCCGGTACTGACCTCAGCGGCGCTACGCACAATGCGCGACCTCGAATAAATCCTGCGCCAATATCTTGTTAGGTTGATCGTTCCGGCACACGTGATATAGTGTGACACCGAACAGAACACGATTTTTCCCGCACTGTTCTTTCAGAATTATTTATCATGCAGGACAAGGGCTTCGTCCATCTACATCTCCACACTGATTACAGTCTTCTCGACGGCGCAATCCAAATAAAACCGCTGGCTGAGCGGACCGAAAAACTCGGGATGAACGCGTGTGCCATGACCGATCACGGCAACATGTACGGCGCGATCTCTTTCTATAACACCATGAAAGAGCGCGGCATCAAGCCAATCATCGGTTGCGAGACCTATGTCGCCTCGACCAACCGGGCCGACCGTTCGGTGCGAACCATCGGCGGAGAGAAGGCAAATTTCCATCTCATCCTGCTGGCCAGAGATTACGAGGGTTATCGCAATCTTTCGCGACTCACTTCAAAGGCGTTCACGGAAGGCTTCTATTACAAACCGCGCATCGATAAGGAACTGCTGGCGCAGCACAGCAAGGGACTGATTGCTTTGTCAGCCGTGCATGTCGGGCGTCCCTTCGGCGCATGCTGGCCAAACAGTGTCCCGATGATGCCGCGGCGGCTGCTCTGGAGTTTGAGGAAATAATGGGCAAGGGAAACTATTTCCTCGAGATTCAGGAACATGGCCTGGAGCCGCAGGCGCGTATTCGCAAACCTCTGGTTGAGCTTTCCAAGCGGACGGGGATTCCTTTGGTGGCCACCAACGACGCGCACTACCTGATGCCGGACGACGCGCGGGCCCACGACGTTCTGCTTGTGTATCGGCTCCGGGAAGGTTGTCAGCGATCAGAACCGTCTGCGCTATGGCACGCCGAATTTTTATGTGCGCTCTCCGGAAGAGATGTGGCAAATCTTCGGTGACGAACTCCCGGACGCTTTGCACCGCACGGTCGAAATCGCCGAGAGCTGCGATATGACTCTGCCCAAGGGCATCAACCATCTGCCCAACTATCCCATCCCCGAGTCCGATGCGGGTTTAACGCCCGACGAGTATTTTGAGAAGACGGTGCGCGAGGGTTATCAGACTCGAAAGGTCCGCGTGTGGGACCTCGAGGCGTCCAAAGGGCGAGATGACCCACCCGTTCAGCGATTACGAGCAGCGCCTGTCCCACGAGATCGACGTTATCAAGCGGATGGGTTACGCCGGTTACTTTCTCATCGTTTGGGACTTTGTTAAGTACGCCAAAGAGCACGGCATTCCGGTCGGTCCCGGTCGCGGGTCGTCCGCCGGCTCATTGGTCGCATATTGTCTGGGAATCACCGACGTCGACCCGCTCAGGTACAACCTCTTCTTCGAGCGCTTCCTGAACCCCGAGCGCATTTCCATGCCGGACATCGATATCGATTTTTGTGTCCGCGGCCGGGCGGAAGTCATCAATCACGTCTCGAACCTCTATGGCCGCGATTCGGTCTGCCAGATCGTGACCTTCGGGACGCTGGCTTCCAAGGCCGCCATTAAGGATGTCGGCCGCGCGCTGGATATGCCTTACGCCGAGGTCGATCGGATTTCCAAGATGATCCCGCCGCCGGTCCGTGGCCGAAACGTCAGCATTACCCAGGCCATTGAGCAGGTCCCTGAGCTGAAAAAGACGATGGAGACGAACGACCAGGTTCGCGAGCTAATTGATCTTGCCCGGCGACTTGAAGGTTGCGCCCGGCACGTTTCAGTCCACGCGGCCGGGGTCGTGATCACCCCTGAACCTTTACAGGAACTAATCCCGATCGCCGTTTCGGGGAAGGACGAAGTCACCACTCAATACGAGATGTCCGACCTCGAGAAGGTTGGGGTGCTTAAGATGGACTTCTTAGCGCTTAATACCTTAACCATCATAAGCGACTGCTTAAAAGAGCATTAAGCAATCGCTTGCTGAAGAGATCGACTGGTCGAAGATATTGCTTAACGACGAGAAGACTATGCAACTGTTTAGCGAGGGGCGAACAGATGCGATTTTCCAGTTTGAGTCGTCGGGCATGCAGGACATCTGTCGCAAGCTGAGGCCGAGCAGTATCGAGGATTTGTCAGCGCTTAACGCCCTATACCGGCCCGGGCCAATCGACGGCGGAATGGTTGACGACTTCATTCTGCGACATCACGGGAAGAAGAAGGTTAGTTACATCGTCCCGCAGATGAAGGAGATTCTGGACGGCACCAACGGGGTAATCGTCTACCAGGAGCAGGCGATGCTTCTGTCGCAGAAGCTGGCCGGCTACAGCATGGGCTGAGGCGGACAGCCTGCGAAGGGCCATGGGCAAGAAGAACCGGGAAGAGATGGCCCGCCAGGAACAAAAATTCATTGAAGGCGCCGTCGAGCGCGGCATTAAGCGTGACAAAGCCCAGCAGATTTTCTCTCTGATGGCGCAGTTTGCCGACTACGGATTTCCCAAGGCCCACAGTGTCGCTTACGCCTATCTGGCTTTTCAGACCGGATATCTCAAGGCGCACTATCCGGAGCACTTCTACGCCGCGGTGCTCTCGAATGAAGTTGACGACACGGCCAAGGTCTTCCGCTATACGAAAGAGATGCGAGGGCAGGGAATTGCCCTGCTGCCGCCGGACGTGAACGAAAGCGATGTGGGCTTCACCGCGCTTGAAGGGGCGATCCGCTATGGCCTGGTGGCCATCAAGGGAATCGGATCTGTCGAGCGTCAACGGCATCATTAAGGCCCGCCAGCAGGGGCCATTCAAGTCTCTGTTTGATTTTACTGAGCGGCTCGAGGAAGGCGCGATTAACAAGCGCGTCATGGAAGGCCTGGTTTGCAGCGGAGCTTTTGACTCGCTGAAGCCGGACTCGGTTCTGACTCAACGCATGGAGGGCGCGGCTCTTCGCGGCCATCGATTCAGCCGTGGCCCGTTCGGTCAGAGCGCGCCGCACCAAAGCGCTGGGCCAAAACGATCTGTTCGGGGGCGAGCAAGTGGTTGATGTCGCGCCGACGGACGGATTGCCTGAGACTGCCGCCTGGACCCCGATGGAAATGCTGACTGCGGAAAAGAAGTCGCTCGGTTTTTACATCACCGGACATCCGCTCGATGACCATCTCGAGACCATCGGGCAACTCGGGGCCGTGACTTCCGGTCGAACTAATTCAACAGGAAACCGGATCGCGCGCGACGATGGCTGGACTGGTTAGAGAGCTGCAGTTGAAGACCACCAAGAAAGGTGACCGCTTTGCGATCTTCCGGCTCGAGGACCAGACCGGCGCGGTCAAGTGCGTCCTGTGGCCGGAACCGTACCGGCGCAACAGTTCAATTCTTGCCGACGAAGCCACCATTCTGGTGAACGGCCGGGCAGAAATCAGCGATGAAGGCATGATCACGATCATTGCCGGAGAGGATCACAGAACTGACGCAGGCTGTTCAGCAGAAGGCCCGCGAGTTGATCATTCAGTTGGCCGAACCCTCAGGACGAGAGCTGCCCAATGCGAAGAGGTCAAGAAACTGCTCGAGCAATCGCCTGGAGATTGCGATGTTTTCATCGATATGAGACTCGATGAAATGACGGTTCAGGATTCGCGCTCATCCTTCTCTGAAGGTGCAGGGCAGCGTCGAGATTGAGCAGGCTCTGAGAAACCTGGGTTGTGAGGTAATCTGGAGTGGCTTTGCCGGTGCGCGCAGTAGCGGCATCGGCGGCTTGATTCTCAAATGGCTAACGATTCACACCGAGAAAGAAGACATCGCAGACGGCGTTCGAACGCGTTCAGCTGGCGCGGCATCCGGACCGGCCGTATACGCTGGATTTCGTCGAGCGAATGTTCGAAGACTTTAAAGAGCTTCACGGTGACCGGCGTTTTGCCGACGACCCGGCGCTGGTGTGCGGGTTTGCCCGTTTTCATGGAATGCCGGCGCTGGTCGTCGGTCATCAGAAAGGGCGCGATACGAAGCAGCGCCAGTTTCGAAACTTTGGGATGCCCGAAACCCGAAGGCTATCGCAAGGCTTTACGGGCCATGAAACTGGCGGACAAATTCGACCGGCCAATTTTCTCTTTCATCGATACGCCCGGCGCTTATCCCGGCATCGATGCCGAAGAGCGCGGCCAGGCTGAAGCCATCGCCTATCAACCTTCGCGAAATGACCAAACTGACCGTCCCCGTAATCGTGACGGTCATTGGTGAAGGAGGCTCTGGCGGCGCTCTGGCGATTGGCGTGGGCGATCAAATTCTGATGCTGGAAAACGCCATCTACTCGGTCATCTCACCCGAGGGCTGCGCCGCGATTCTCTGGAAGGATTCAGTCAGGCAGCTCGCGCCGCCGAAGAATTGCGTTTGACTGCTCCCGATCTTGAGAAAGAGGGAATCGTTGACGAGGTAGTCGACGAACCAACAGGCGGCGCGCAAAACTCTTACGATGAAGCCGCGAGGCTTCTGGACATTACGCTTTGCGAACGACTGGCTGAGTCTTCAACGCTGACTGTCGAAGATCGTCTGACTCGCCGTTATCAGAAGCTGCGGCAACTTGGGAAGTGGGGAACCAACGGGAACTCTGTAGGCCTCTGAATGTGGCCCATTCTCGCGCGTGATTCACGGGCGGGACGCCCGTGCCACCGCAAACTCCGCTCGCATCTCTTTGCGAATTTGCTCAACCAGCCGCTCGATTACCTTCAGCTGCTCCGACGAAGCCTCCATAGCCCGAGAACCGAATGATCCCTCGATGATCGATCAAATAAAGGTCGGCGTGATGATCTGCCGGTTGTAAGTCTGCCAGGCGGATTTATCAGATAAAGTGACTGTCGCCTCGCGAGGATTCTCGCGCAGGTTGCTGCTAATTTCCTCCGGCACTCTCCTCTCTGGCTACGTCCAGCGCAATAAAGTCTTTATCGGCTAGTTTCTTTACCAGCGAGTTGAACTCAGGAAGAATGCTCTTGCAGAAGGACAGGTGACCGACCAGAACTGGAGTAAGACGATCTTGCCTTTCAGCTGTTCCCGAGCCGTGAGAGACTTTGGTCAGACCCTTGAGCGAGAATGCGGGCGCCTTGAATCCTACAGCGATGGAGACAGCTTCCGAACTGGGCTGAATGCGGAGCATCGGTTCCGGCCGGGTCCAGATCCGCCGCTCCTTAGTTTCTCGCCGCCTAGCAATAAATGGAGACGAGAGTATCGATCTCTTCGCGTGGTAAGCACATCGCCGGATTTGCGAAAGGCTCCAACGCGGCGAAAAGTCACCATCCTGATTCAGATCGATCAGACACGACAGGTATTTCCGGATAAATCGAACGAAGGGTAGTTTCTGCCTCTGGCGTTGAGATTGACGCTATAAGGTCTTGCCGGCGATGCGAATCTGGCCCTGCACGATATTCACTGATTCGCGCGTAGACGTATCCGTCACTCGAGGTAAACAATCTGATAACTGACTTTCCGGGGTTCAGCCTGGTTCGCGACAGCGCGTGCCTGAACAGTGACTTCAACGTCGCCAAACTTCAAGCCTTCGATCCTGACGGAATCGCAGCCTCGGTTCATCTCGAAAGTCGAGGTCGCCGTTCCGGTATCAACGACGTAACTCGGACGTCGCCGTTCTCCTGAAAGCGAATGACACGAACAGTGCGCCAGCGCAGCGATTTTCCATCAGCGGAGAAATCTCGACTTGCTTCCACTCAGGCGGGTAATGCACCTGCTTGTTGTCTGGCTTGGCAAAAAAGAGGTTACTGATTCCGGCGGGCCGGCGGTATCAGGTAGAGACATTTTGCGAAGGGTAATAGTCTGACGTACGGTTTGGGCGAAGACGACCGAAGCCGACAGCAACAAGATAAACAAGGCAAACCGTAGCTTCATGGCACAGTCCTCCTGTATCTATTCTTAAAGTTATAACGTGCCGGAGGGGTCATGGTTCCCGAATGTGATGACTTCGCACGTAATAAACCAGGTTTCGGTCCGCTGACAAGCAATCGCGACTACGAAGCGTTCATAGGGAGAACGTAGTGTTAGAAACTTAAACAGGTAGTAGCTCCAATTCGAATGACTTTTCGCAGCCCGGCAAACAGGGTGTCAGAACCGCGAGCGGTAGCGACCGGATCAGGAAGTCTCCTCGAATCAAAAACGAAACCTCGCGGAAAAGGATTACAGCGAACCGGGCCGAGATGAATTTCGCGGCTCTTCCTGATCCGGTCGCTACCGCTCGCGGTTCTGACACACCCTCTCAAGGCCCGGGCTAGAGAAAACTCCACGATGGACGACAACTTAAATAGATTCACGGGAGCGGTCGCCGGGCGACCGGGATAGCCTCTGGATCATCTGAGCAAAGTGAGGCGCCGGTACACGTCTAGCCACAAACCGACCAGCTACCGCGGATCGGACTAACCAAAGCGGGATCATGGAGAATGCTGATGAAAACTACCCCCGGCACCAGGCTATGTTCGCCGTCGCGGCGTTGATGGCTTTGATAGCCGGCGCACCGCTCGCCCGTGGCGCTTCGATGGTAGGCAGAACGCGTTCAGCCCGCGCGTCTCGATGCGCTCTTCAAAGCAGCAATCGAGGGCGACGTGGTCCGAGTCCGCACCTTGCTGAACCAGGGTGCCGACGTCAACGCCAGAAATCGTGCCGGCGCGACCCTCTGATGAGCGCCGTGAGCATTGAGTCGCGATATGAGGAAGGCAGGATTGATCACAGCAAGGTGGTGAGCCTCCTGCTGTCGCGTGGCGCTGACGTCAATGCCACCGACAAAGTGGGACAGACGGCCCTGATGAAAGCGCTCACCGGCCATGCCTCGGAATGGAAGGTCATTGGCGCTACCACGCCGATCGTGCGTTTACTGTTAGCTCATGGCGCGAAGGTCAACGCCAAGGACCAGGAGGGCCGGACGCCGCTCGTCATCCTGCTAAGCAATTGGGACACTCAGGCTGAACTCGTGCAACTACTGTTGAGCAAGGGCGCTGACGTCAACGCTCGCACCAAAGACGCGACTACCGCATTGATGTTGGCGGCGGAGGGCGCCAAGCTGGAAGTAATACCAATGTTGCTGGCCAAAGGCGCTGATATCAACGCCAAAGACAATCGAGGCCAAACTGCCATTGATGAAAGCGGCAAAGGGTAGGTGGTGAAGCATCTCGAGGTCGTGAAGTTGCTGGTCGAAGCGAGGCGCCGACTGTCAACGCCACGGACAACCAGGGCAACACGGCCGTAACTCTGGCTACCACCAGCGGACAGCCTGAGACCGTTAAGATTCCTGTTTGAAAAGGGCGCGCGGGCCGGGGACGGCGGCGATGCGGCTTCACTTTCGGCGACAGCGCGGACAAACGCGTTGTTGTCGGCAGTAGCCGGCAGGCAGGTTGCCGAAGCCAGGATGCTGCTCGAACAGGGTGCGGATGCCAACGCAACAACTAGAGGACGGAAAGCCCGTCCTGCTCGCGGCGGCCGAGGGCGACTACGGCGATGAATTCGTGCCCCTGTTGCTGAACAAGGGTGCCGACGTCAACGCTGTCGATAAACAGGGACAGACGGCGTTGATGTTGGCGGCGGATAAGTACCATGTCGATGCCGGTAAAGCTTCTGCTGGCGCGCGGGGCGAAAATCAATGCCGCCGACAACGAAGGCAACACCGCTTTGTTGCTGGTCATGGGGTCCCGGCTTGGCTACCTGGAAGCCCACAAACCGCTCGTGCCTTTACTTCTGGAGCACGGCGCCCAGGTCAACGTGCGAAACCGAAAGGGAATCACCCGTTGATGCGGGCGGCTGAAGAGGGTCATCCGGCGTTGCGTCTGCTGTTAAATAAGGACGCCGAGGTCGATGCCCGAGACGAAGCCGGCGAGACGCGCTCTGTTCTACGCTTTTCACCAGCACCTCCTCACGCTCGAGAGATACAACGCGGCTATGACTTTGCTGGCAAGGGGTTCCGATGTTAACGCCGCCAACAATGAGGGCGAGACGGCGCTGATGCAGGCTGCCAACGGGTTTCAACCGGATATCATTCAACGGATGCTGGACAAGGGCGCGAATGTCAACGCTCGCAACAAACGAGGCCGCACCTGCCTGATGACTATCCTCGACGCTAAGGTATTCAGCGAGTTCAAGGACGTCTTCAAAACAAATGACTACTCCGAAGGCTTTCGTGTCGATTGTCCGTGAGCTGATTGAGCGCGGCGTGGACGTCAACGCCATGGATACGGACGGCAACACGGCGCTGCTGCTGGCAGTGCGGGGCGGCCATACCGGTATCGTGCCCTTGCTGCTGGCGAAGGGAGCGAACGTGAACGCCCGCTCGAAAAACGGCGACACTGCTTTGAAATCTGCCAGGAAAAGAGACTGAGCGACGTGGTGGCCCAATTGCAAAAGGCCGGAGCGAAGGAATAGATGCTGGTAGGAGCGAAGTGGGAGTCGTGAAAGCGGTTGCGCTTCGATAGCGGCGCTGGATAGCGGCTACTGCCGCCGATGTGCGGAAAGGCTCCGCCTTCGACAGCGTTTGGATCATTCGAGGCTACGACTCGAGTCTGAGGCGTAGCCTCAACAAATATTTCTATTGATCGCCGGAAAGGCAAGAGCCTTTCCACATCATGCATGGCAGGCATCACAGCGTCGACGAACTGGACACCTCAGCTTAAATACCCACGTTAGAACGGAACGTCGTCGTCAGTCAGATCCGGTGGGCTCGGGGCCGGCATGTTGCGGAGCGGCGCGCCGCTCTTGTCTGTGGTCCATCCACCCGCATCGTCGCCGCCGCGGGCGGCGCCGATAAACTGCATGTCCGTGGCGGTCACTTCCAGTGAGTGACGCGTCTTTCCATCGCGATCGGTATATTCTTCGACTCGCAGCCGGCCTTCGATGTAGACAGGTTTGCCGCGCGTCAGGTATTGGGAAGCGACTTCCGCCTGCCGTCGCCAGAGCGTGACCCGAAACCAGGTCGTCACGTCGTTGTTCTCGCCGGTGGCGCGGTCGCGACGTTTCTCATTCGTGGCCAGGCTAAAGCTGCAAACCGGGGTGCCATCAGGCGTGTAACGCAACTCGGGATCACGACCGAGGTTGCCGACCAGAATAATTTTGTTGAAAGACATCTGCGCTCTCCGTTTTCTAAAATGTCGAAACTCAGTTTGTCGGCAGCGCGCATCTTGCTAAAGCGTCGGACTTCAACGGCATCACGCACCGTTTTGTCTTTCTCCTTGAAGGAGACTAGATTTTTTCTCGCACGAAAGGGGCGATACTACCCGCACGCGAAGCAGTGCGTCAAGCGTCTCGAACCGGCGACAAATTAGAAACGTCTTTATCAAATCTGTTAGACTCACACCGTTCGAGGATACCTATAATGAGCACCAGCGTTTACCTGGAAACAATCGGTTGCCAGATGAATGTCGCTGACAGCGAACGGGCCGACGTCCGTCTGCGAGCAGCGGGTTATGAATTCGCTCGTTCACCGGAAAACGCCGATGTGGTGATCTTCAACACCTGTTCGGTGCGCGAGCGAGCTGCTCACAAAGTTTTCACACGAATCGGCGAAGTGCGTCGCGCAGCGGATCGGCAACGAACCGGTGGTCGGCGTCATGGGCTGCGTAGCTCAGCTGGAAGGCTCGGACCATTTTCGATAACAGCCCCTCGGTAAATGTGGTCGTGGGAACGCGAGCGACGGATCGCCTGCCGCAGCTGATCTCGCGCGCGCTGGATGGCGAGAGACGAGTCATCGACCTCGACGAACGCGCCGAAGGTGAAGTCTGGGATGTGCCGGCGACGGCGCGCGCTCGAAATATGTTGCGTTTGTTCCGATCATCGAAGGCTGCAACAAGTTCTGCACTTACTGCATCGTGCCTTTTCGCGTGGACGCGAGAAGAGCCGGCAGGCCTCTGACATCATCGCCGAAATTAGACGAGTTGCGCGTGCCATGGCTATCGCGAGATTCATCTCATCGGGCAGAACGTAAACAGCTATCGGCCGAAAACAGAGAGCAGGTTTGGAAGGCTTCAAAGGAGCGACGCCGTTCTGTCGTTTGCTGCGCGCGGTGGCGGCGACGGGCATGGAGCGAATTAAATTCACGACCTCTTTCCCGCGCGATTTTCATCCGGACATCGTCGCGGCAATCGACGAGCATGAAAACCTTTGTGAGTGGATTCATTTGCCGGTCCAGTCAGGCAGCGATCGCATCCTGCGCGCGATGCGCCGGGGTCACACGGCGGCGGATTACTTCAAGCGAATCGACGCGGTCAAGCAAGGCGCGGCGCCGAATGTCTATAACCAGTGATATCATCGTCGGGTTCCCGGCGAGACAGCGACAGATTTTCAGGACACGCGTGAAACTGGTTGAGGAAGTCGGTTACCACGGGCTTTATATTTTCAAATACTCGGAGCGCCGCGGACACACCGGCGGCGAAGCTTCCTGACGACGTCAGCCGGGAAGAGAAGTCGGCCCGCTTTATCGAGTTGGAAACAACGCAGCGCCGGCTTGCAGGAAAAAGATCTATCGAGAGCTATATCGGTCGCACTCTGGATGTTCTGGTGGAAAGCATGAGCTCAAAGTCAGACCAGCGACATGACTGGACACTCGACCTGTCACAAGGTCGTGAATTTCCCCGGCGATCAATCGCTGCTCGGCAAAGTGGTGAAGGTTCGCATCTCGGCGGGCCACAACAACAGTCTGTACGGAGAACTAGTGGCGAAGGCCGGACGGAAGAGGCACGCAGACGCTCGCCCCTATGAATCACGCGCAAGATGCGCGTGCCCCATTTAGTCTCGATGAGAAGTTATCAACCCCTTGAATCGTTGATTTGTGTACAATAGGCGGACGAACATGGAAATCGAGGTCAAGATTCGAGCGTTGATGATGGATCCGAACAGCGGCACGCCAATCATCATTCTTAAAGACGTTAACAGCGAGACGATGCTGCCGATTTGGGTCGGCGCTTACGAGGCGAACGCAATCGCGCTGGAGATTGAAAAGATTGCGCCGCCGCGGCCGATGACGCATGACCTGCTGCGCAATCTGATCGTCGAACTCGGATTGACGGTCGATCGAGTGGTGGTTACTTCGCTGCGGGACAATACTTTCTATGCAGTAATCGAAATGACTGCCGAAGACGGCGAGGCCGATGCGGCTCGACTCGCGACCTTCCGATGCGATTGCGCTGGCGTTGCGCGCCGATTGTCCGATTTTTGTGGATGCTCGAAGTGATCCAGGCCTCGCGCAATTCGATTGCCACCGACGAAGAGACCGAGGCCGACGACGAAACCGGAGAAGAAGACTGGCCCGATGTGATCGGTGACGCCAGTGATTTGCCGATGTAGCTTCGTAGTGCGAAGCGCGGTAAATCCTCAACGAGGACAAGATCTGCGTTACAACGTTGATAATCGCGATTACTAATCAAAAGGGCGGCGTGGGCAAAACGACCACAGCCATCAACCTCGCGGCCGCGTTTCGCCCGCCGCGGAAGCAAAGACGCTTCTTCTCGATCTCGATCCCCAGGCCAATAGTTCAATCTCGTTCCTCGATCCGCTGGGCATCAGCCGCTCGGCGTATGAGTTGATGATGGACGGGCAGGGAACTGAAGAACTTCCGATCTACAAGACCACGAACGAGAATCTGGACATCATCCCGGCGCGAATCAGCCTGGCCAAGCTTGAATCGAAGCTGGTCGGCGATTTTGATGCTCCATTTCGGTTGAAAGATCGGATCGAGCCGCTCAAGAAGCAATACAAGGTCATCGTCGATCGACACGCCGCCGACCCTCGGCCTGATTACGGTTAACGCTCTGGTGGCTTCGACGCACGTCCTGATTCCGATTCAGTCGTCTTACTTTGCGCTCGGAAGGAACCGACGATCTGCTGGAAACGATCGAGAAGGTCAAGGCCCGCCCAAATCCCAAGCTGGAGATGCTCGGCGTGCTGGTGACGCTGCACGACAAGCGCACGACGCTGGGAAGGAAGTCTACGAACAGATTCGCCGCGTCTTCGGACCGAAGCTGTTCTGACACCGTGATCACCAAGAGCGTGCGCCTGGAGGAATCGCCGGCGTACAAGGAATCGATTTTTACTTTCGCGCCGCAATCGTCCGGCGCGATTCGAATACGAAAAACTTTGCAACGAGGTATTGAGCCGTGTCTAGAAGAGGCTTGCCCGCAGGCTTGAGCATGCGTCACGACGCGCACTACGTCGAAGAATTGACGCAACCCAGCACTACCCACGTCGGACGTTTGTTGCCCATCGACAAACTCGATCCAAATCCCGACCAGCCGCGCACGGAAATCGGCGATCTGACTGAACTCACTGCGTCCATTACCGAGAAGGGCGTGCTCGAACCGCTTGCTGGTCAAACCGACCAGCGACGGCCGCTGGATGATCATCGCCGGCGAACGTCGCTGGCGCGCGGCCACCGCGGCCGGTCTGCAAGAAGTGCCTTGCATCGAGATGGATGTCGACGACAGCGAGGTCGCCGAGATTGCGCTGATCGAAAACATGCAGCGCAAGGACCTGACGCCCTGGGAAGAGGCCGACGGTTTGCGAGCGCTTTGCGGACAGATTCGGCTATACGCACGAGGAAGTCGCGCGCAAAGTCGGCAAGAGCCGCAGCACCGTGACCGAAGCTTTATCGATTGCTGCACTGCCTGAATCGATTCGCGAAATCTGTCGCGCCTGCGAAATCACTTCCAAGTCGCTCCTGCTGCTGCAGATTGTTCGCCAGCCGGACGACGAATCGATGCAGGCCATGGCCGAGCAGATCGCCGCGCGAAGGATTGACCCGCGACGGCGCGCGCAAAGCCCGCAAGGCTTACGATCGATCCGACTGGCGCGCGTCCGAACCTTACGTCTACCGGTACGAATCGCCGGGCAGGGAATTCAAGGTTGAGGTGAAGTTTAAGAAGCTCGAATATCTCGGCTGAGGAACTGTTCGAAGCGCTTAACGCCGCCGCACAGAAACATCGACGAAGCGATCTGAAGCTTCAGTACCGCACGACTGTCCAGTCTGCGCTTTTTCGGATTATGGTACCAGCACGACCGGACAGTCGTGCGCTACCCACTAACCCTGTCTTCTTCTTTTCCGCCGCCGCCTTCTTCGCCAGGGATTTACTCCAACGCTCGAGGGTCGGCTGAATCGGCTTAAAGATCTTCGCGCGGATCTTGTGCTGGTTCTCGTTCCAGGCCTTCAACTGCTTTTCGACATAGGCGCGCACCTGAGGCTTCGACCGCTCCGCGCTTAACCGAATGCCGCAGCGTCAGGTAATAGTGCTGGCCAATCTAAAGAGAAGACTACCGCGACCAGGTTGCCCTTAAACGAAAGCCGCGGAATGATCCGTTGTGTGAAAAGGCTTGTTGGCCTGCATCAGCGGCGTGAGCGCCACCTCAAACCAGGCGCCCTGATTACCCTGACGCGGATGATAAGACTGGGCAGCTCTGAGCCCTTTGCCGCACACGCGGGCCCGCGGCTCGAGTTATGACGTCGACCAGACGCACTCGCTCAATTCCGCGCAGATGCTCGCGCGGCACGCTGTCCAAAGCGCCTCGATGTTTGCATGGTATTGCGCGGCAACTTGCCGCCGTACTGATTTTCGATCTTAACGGCCATTGATAAAAGTCCAGATTCGATTTGTGAATTCCTGTCGCACTGTAGGAGACGGCGCCTTGCAGAGTCGAAATGCAGATGCGCTGAGAGGCCGTCCGAGCGTTGACGTCTTGGCTGGCGATGCCTTGGTCACGCTGCCGCGCGGCGGCGACCCTACGCGACGCGACGAGGGGCCGTCTCATCAGTAATACGCTCAGGGACCTTGAAAGAAAACCGTCAACGGTAATTCAGAGACGTGGCCCGCATCAGCATGGCCGGAGTCATTACGAATCCTGACCACGGACTGACCAACGATTCGTCATCCTGTCTGGCATATCGAGAGGCAGGGCGACGCATTTGTGGGCCTTCTTATGCTGCCAGCCACTCATATTAGTCGCGTCGATAATACATATTATGGTGTTCAAGTGTTCAGGCTGTGCCTCAGCGATCTTGCCTCACCGAAGGCTTTGCCTTAGTCACAAGTTGTTTAAGAACTCTTTGCCAAAAATCTCACCTGCCAATAGAATGCGCGAAAATTAGTAGTGCTCAGTTCCCAGTACTTCGATGAAGCTTCCCCAGACACTTTCTAACTAGTACTTCTTTCTGAGTTTCCGCACTGCTAGATCCCGACAGGTTTGGGAGACCAGATGTCAAGACATCACCGGTTGACTCTTAGTCGATTCGCGGGGTGGGGTTTATTCGTATTGGTGGTCTGCGGCGTCCTGTCATTGACGCGCACCGTTGAAACACAGACTGGAAAGCCTCCCACGAGCCAGCTCGTAATTTCCGACGAGCGAAGGCCGTCGAAAGGGCTGATGGCGATCGATTCCAGAGCGCCCTGAGCCGCAGTCGCGTTGGTCACTCCTTAACATTGAACCGCAACAGTCCAATCAACCACACGTCAACTTGCCGAATTTTGATGTGAGGTTGGATCAGAACTCCTCATCTTCAGATTACCTCGAAAGGGTTGGGTCATCCGCATCATCCATCGGCCGCGAGCGATAGATCCAGCAACCAGGCCATAGGCTTGGTCCGCCTGAAGACGGAGCTGAATGGGAGCGATGTGATTGAAGGCGCCGAGCTGGGCACGCCGGAAGTGGTAAGCGCCAGGCCGGGTTCGGGATTTCTCAGCGGCCCAACAAAGAACCGGCCAGAGATGCTGCGCTCGTTTCTCTCGAACTATTCTGATGCTTACGGTATTTCAGCCCGGCAGGTTGAGGGTCTCGAGCTGATCGCCGATTACGTCAATCCCGCGGGAAACATGGCGTGGGTCGAATTCCAGCAGCGCCTGAATGGTCTGCCGGTAGTTTCAGGGATTGATCCGCGGTGGATTTACAGCCAAAGGCGAACTGGCCCGAATTACCGGCCCCATCGCGCCGATTTTGGACAATCCATCACTCGAAGTTTCGCCTAATCTCAGTGCGGCCCAGGCCGTCTCGATGGCTGCGGCCAACGTCGGATGGAACGTTGATGCGGGCACGCTTATCCAAAAATCCGCGGGCGAGAAACAGGTGACATTTGCTCGTGGGACAATGTCAGATGAAGCCAAAGCCTGGTTGCTCTATTTTCCCTTCCGGGAAGGAGTCGTTCGTTTGGCATGGGCAACTGAGATTTGGGGCGATCCGGATGCATTTCTGATCCTGCTGGATGCGCAGGACGGCACCGTACTTTTTCGCAAGAACCTGACGAACTATCAAACACAGTCAGCCAGCTACAACGTCTACACTGGGGACAGCCCCGCGCCGATGTCGCCCAGCACAGTCCTTCCAGGATCAGGTACGCAAGCACCGTACGTCGCGCCGACTCTCTTAACTCTTAATCGGAATTGAATCCCCGAACACGTTCAACAATCTGGGATGGATTACAGACGGCGCCAACAGTGGGAACGGCTGGACTGACGGCAATAATGTCCGAGGCCGGCATTGACCGCGACCGCATCGCTGGCGTTGACGCGCCCGTGAAGTGGAGTAAACCGGGTATTCAATTTCGCATGCAACCCCGAGACGGACGAGCCGTTAACCACACCCTCGTCAAAATGCCGAAGTGACGGATCGCCTTCTATTGGACGAATCTCTACCATGACGCGCCTGTACTTGTTGGGGTTTACCGAGCCGGCCAGGAATTTCCAGAATGACAACTTTGGGCGCGGCGGCATCAGCTTCCGATCGAATTAGCGCAGAGTTGCAGGACTTATCAGGTACCAATAACGCCAACTTCACTGCGCCGCCTCGACGGAAGCCGGGGCCGAATGCAAATGTACGATTTCCCTGGTCCGACGCCGGATCGCACATCGGGCCTGGACCACGATGTAGTCCTTCATGAACTCACCCACGGCACGTCCAACCGCCTACACAACAACGCCACCGGTCTGACCTCGGTCATGGCAGTTGGGATGGGTGAAGGCTGGTCAGACTTTTACGCGCGCGGCGCCTGCTCTCGACGGCGGATGAAGACCCAAATGGAATTTACACGAGCGGTGGCTGGGTCGCATGCGAAAGCTGTCAGCCGGGTATCATGACAACTATTATTATGGTATCAGGCGATTCCCTTATGCCGTGAAGAGCACAGTTGGTCCGAACGGCAAACCTCATAACCCGCTGACCTTTGCGGATATCGATCCGACGCAGATCAACCTCAGCGATGGGGCTTTGCGCCTAACCCGATGACCGCGAACACCCGCGTACGAAGCCTCACAGCATCGGTGAGCTCTGGTGCATGGCGCTGTTGGAAGTACGAGCGCGATTTATAAATCGCCTGGGCTTCGCGAATGGCAACCAACGGATACTCCAATTCGTGACCGATGGCATGAAGCTCGACCCGATCAATCCCACGCTCCTCCAGGGTCGCGACTCAATCATCGCTGCGGCTAACGCGCGGCGGCGGCACGGCGGACGATATTGCCGACATTCGTGCGGGCTTCGCGGCGCGAGGAATGGGCGTCACTGCTCGGGTCGTGAATCCTTTTACGGGGAGGTTGCAGGAAAACTTCGACACTACCGTACCTCCTAACACTGGGTCGCCTGATCGGCCATGTGCGTCATAGCGATAACAACCAGCCATTTGTCTTTGCTCTGATTACGGCATTCCCCGGCGCCAGATCCAGTACGACTAATTCGGACGGCTCCTACGAACTCTATCTTCCGGTAGGCACGTACACGATCGAGGCTTCATCCGGTGATTTCATCAACGCGTCAACATCCGGAGTCAACATCGCGGATCAGAGCAGACACAACGCGCGATTTCTCACTCCAACGCTCACCCCACCTGATCGCCCAGTTAGGTGAACCAAGTCTCTCAAACGTCAAACTTGCGGATCTGGATGGCGACGGCAAAACGAAGTTGTCGTCACCACCTTACAAAGCCCCACGGTACCGGTCGGGTGCATGTCCTGTCCCAGACCGGCAGCGAGCTTACGGGATGGCCAGTGACGCTGGACGGACGTCCTTTGAACAACACTGCCGCTGTTGGTGATATTGATGGAGATGGCCAACCTGATATTGTGGTGGAGACATTTGGAAATGTGTCTCAACCTGCAGGCACCGATGCGCGGAAAGTGTGGGCCTTTTCAACGACGGGCATTATTAAACCCGGCTTCCCGGTGGCCGTCAGCACCACGCCACTTCAGGAGGGATGGGCTGGCGGCGGTCTATCTTCAAATACGGCGTTACCTTCTCCGACGCTTGCCGATCTCAACGGCGACGGGATTCAGAGATCGTCGTGATGACGATGGGGTCTATATTCGGGACCGATGCGGGCGCGGTCCTGGCTTTCAAAGGAGACGGCGCCCTTTTATTCAAAACCGTCCTTCCTCGATCAGTTCCGACGGGAAGTTTCTTTGGGGAGTGGCCGCAGTTTTCGGTTCCCATGGTCGGAAACCTGTCCGGAGACTCAGCCCCGAAATAGTCGTCGGTGTTCATACCATATTTCCCCGGCGTACACAGAGTTCTTCGCCTTGACGACGACGGGCGCTGTGTTGCCGGGCTGGCCAATTCGAGTCGGTCCGCCAATTGGCACGGTCATCGAGTACGGGGCGCTCGGTGATCTATTTCGCGATGGACATGACAGACTCGTGTGTCACCTACGCGCCTAACTCCTCCTCTGCGCCAGACGCACCCACTCAGTTGTTTGTTTTCGATGGATCTGGAAATCTGGTAAGTGGTTTCCCCAAAGACCTCCCCGGCAGCGGTGCAAACGACAAATACCCCGGGCGTCCGGCACTGGCCGATGTCGATCATGACGGGTTCCTGGACATCGTTACCGTCGTTTCCGATCAGATTCACAACTACCTCGTAAGCTTACGATCGCTTCGGCCACCAACTGTCGCAGACCGAGGTTCCAGGCCAAGTCTATGTGCATTTGGAATCCGTCGCTCTAGCGGAAGATGCGAATGGCCAGGTGTGTGCTGTATTCCGGCGGAAACCCTACTTGCCAGCCAGCTCCTGATCAATGCTATGTGCCTGAATGGCCAGGCCGTGCCGGGATTTCCCGTGACTCTACCGGCTCTCTGCTACTCAATCGATTGTCACGCCACTTCATCCGTCGGTCTGGCCCGGGATGTTGGCTCGAATCAGGTCTATTCAACGCTGGTGGATCGTAACGGCAACGTCAGGCGCTGGGAAATTTTCAATTCCACCAGACCGATTCTTTGGAGCCAATTTCAGCAAAACGCGGCCAACACTGGTCGCGTCCTGAGCCCGCCGATACTGACGATTACCAAAACCGGCGCGGGAACGGGAACCGTGACGAGTAGTCCATTTGGAATCACCTGTGGAGCATCGTGTGCAGCGTTGTTCAATTCCGGAGATCTGGTAACGTTAACCGCCGCCGCTGATGCTGGGTCAATCTTCTCAGGGTGGGCTGGTGATTGCTCGGGTTGGGGGACTTGCCAGGTGACGATGGCGCAGGCACGAAACGTCACGGCGAGGTTCGCGGCCATGCCGACAACGCTTCAGTTCACTGGCGCCAGCTACAGCGTCAACGAGGCCGGTGGTTTGATTAACATCGCCGTGACTCGATCCGGCGATGCCAGCAGCGCCGCCCGCGTAGTGTATACGGCCAGTAATGCGACCGCGAAGCAAGGCACGGACTATATTGCCTCACAGGGCTTTTTGGATTTCGGCGCCGGCGAAACCAGCAGAGTCATTTCCAGTTCTCATCATCGACAACGCGTTCGTTGATGGGGCCGAGAACTGTGAATCTCACGCTGGACAATCCCAGCGGCGCGACCTTGGGCGCGCAAACCTCAACCACACTCACCATAAGTGACAACGACCTAATCCTGGGAGTTAATCCGCTCGATGTCCCGCGCACATTCGTGCAGTCCAATTATTACGATTTTCTCGGTAGATATCCTGATCCGTCAGGTTGGGATTTTGGACGGGTCAAATTACCGCGTGCGGCACAGACCTTTCCTGCGCCAGTGGCGCGCATAAATACCTCGGGCGCGTTCTTCCTTTCCATTGAATTCCAGCAGACCGGTTATCTGGTCGAGCGCATGTACAAAACGGCTTATGGGAGCGCGACTGGCAATTCAACTTTGGGTGGGGGACGGCAGCTTTCCGTTCCGATGGTTCGTTTTGATGAGTTCTTGCGCGATACGCAGCGCATCGGTGCAAGGCGTCGTAGTGTTGGCGCCGGGTTGGGAGCAGTTGCTTGGGTCGAATAAACAAAAGTATGCGAGTGAATTCGTGCAGACTTCGCGATTCATGGGAGCGTTTCCGACTACGATGACTCCGGCCGCATTTGTCGACAAACTGAATCAGAATGCGGGCAGTGTTCTATCGTCGACGGAACGGACAGCGATAATCAATCTGTTTGCCGGGGCTGTTGATAGCAGCAACGCTGACCGGCGCGGGCGCAGGCGGTTCGCCAGGTTGCCGAGAATGCGAATCTCGACGCAGCGGAAAGAATCAGCGCGTTTGTACTCGCGCGAATATTTTGGGTATCTGCGTCGCGATCCGAATTCAGGACGTGACAGCGATTACACCGGTTACGATTTCTGGCTGACGAAGCTGAATGAATTCAACGGCAATTACATAGCCGCTGAGATGGTGAAGGCCTTTATTTCTTCCGACGAATACCGCCACCGGTTTGGGCCGTGAGACTTAATCGCAAATCGCGGGCCCTGATCCACGAGCTGCCACCCCGACCTCAAAACGCTTTCGTCAGTTCTTCGGTCATTAGCACCTCGCACAGTGCAGCGCGTCAGGCTGCGCTTTCGTGAACTCGGTATCGTCCAGCCTGTTCCTTAAAACCGGCAAGATTGACTTCCCAAACAAACGAAGCTTCGCTACTCGAAGCACAAAAGACGTCGATTTAGGATTGAGCCTTGACCTCCCAGTCGCAGTCTATACGAACGATAAAACGACCAAGGATTTCCTTGAAAAAGAGGCGCAAAAGATAGCATGGGGCCTGAAAAGGAAATCGGGCGTGCGTTACCAGCTCAACCGTTGGCGAGAGGAGCAACTCGCTAAGGGCGTAAGAATCACCTATGGAGACCTGGTACGAGAATATGTTCGACTGAATCAAACCGACGGGGCTTTCGCTCCAGATTCCTTTTGATTGTTACGTAAATTTTCTTAGCGATTTCTTAAAGGCCGAGAAGGGGGCCACACGAGAACAGGCGATAAAGGCTTGGGAAGAGTTAAAGACGCTTGACGCTCCCAAGAACTATGTCAATATGGAAGGCACTAAATCTGAACAGAAATGATCTCCTTTCAAGGCTGCATATAGCGTCGCAGCATTGGCTCGCATCGCCATACTTCTTGTTGAAGTGAGGGTGATCTTCTCTGCGTCCGGGGATAGTTACGACAAACATGTTGTCAAATTCGCGAGCCGGGATTTCCTGAGGCGCTGCTTCTCGCTTCAAAAGCAGATTGATCAACCGCTTGCAGGTATCGATAGTCGATCGGGTATGGCGGCTACCGACCGGCACCGTCTCGGCCTCTGTTTATCAGACGCGATTTGGTTCTTGAGAGCGATGGTAAGCTCGGTGGCCTCCTTCGGCGAAAGTCCGAGACGGCTTGCCAACGGCCTGGCTGTCTCCTTCGTCCGGACAAATTTCGATGTATAAATGGCGCTAATCCCGCTGGTGCCAGCGATACGAGCAAGTGCCTTCGCTCGCGACACCAGCCGGTGTCAGGTGCGGATCGTCGTTGGCAGGCGTCGGCTCGACTCGTTCCGCGTGTCGAATCAGTATCAGCGTAGTTCAGTCAAGTCGTTGGACATCGGTTTCGTGGTTGGAGTTTTATCTCCCTGCTGTGAGCCCGGCTACAAGGCCTGCCGTTACTTTGATCAATTCGATCGTCTTACGCTCGCCGGGTCCCAGCGTAACGCGGCATGGCATTTGGTAATTGCTTGAGTCGAATCAGGGTCACGTGGCGGCAAAGGTTCGCCTCGAGGCCCAGATGACCACGAAGTATTCGCCTGGCGCCGCCGCTTGTTATGAAACTTCCCTGCTCGTTGGTTGATGCGTTGGCTCTCACGAAAAAGCCGGCGCGGTGAGACGGATCGACCGGAATCAGCATGACCTGGATACGGCTCAAAGGTGTCCGGCCGGATGCCGACAAGACGCGGCCCGTCAGGACTGAGGCCGGGGCCACGACTATGCGAACGTCCTTAATCTCTGTTCCCGCTTTGGTCTGCAGTTTTTCGCGCAACAGGTCGCGGCCGTTGTAGCTCGATTGACTTAGCGTAGAGGCATTGGGCGGTCGAATCGCTGACGGTAGACTGGAAATTCGCCTTCGGCAGCGCCGGTCACGGTAAAGGCGCCGTTCGCTTCAACCTTGGCGATCGACGGAGCCTACTGCGATCGAAATATCAGGTGGGCGCGCACTCACCTTTTCGATGGTAACGTGTCCCGAAACCCGGCCACCCAGGGAGACTTCGATGGCGAGGTTCTCAACGATCACCGCCCGCAATCGTCAGGTCCTGCCGCTTCTCAACAAACCTTTCGAGCTTCGCGCCCACCAGCCCCGTGTGACTTCACTGAAATTGTGTACACACCGTCGGGTAAATTGTTGAGCGACCAACGGCCCTGCGCGTCGGTCGTGGAAAAATAATTGGACATCGCGGCTTCAATGCCGGATGAATCTCCACCGGCGGGCGACTGGTCCGCATTCTTCTTGTATTAGCCGCACGACCGCTCCGGCGATCAGATGCCCATCGCCTTCGGCCTGGACTGTGCCGGTCACGTTGTGCAGGTTGAGCGGCACCAGAGTGATGTTGATGTCGCCCACATCGCCGTCGGGAAGCACCGTGATTAGGGGCGACTCGCGCCGCTCGATGGTAGATGGGAAATAGGTGGTGCCGAGCAATCCTTCAACGCTCCGCGGGCCTTCAACGCTCTGCAGCCGGCGCATCCGGAGCGGTCCTCTTGCGTGGCGGATCGGCGCTGACCAGGTATTCGCCAGCCGTCAATCCCTGAACTTGTATGCGCCCTTTTCATCGGTAACCGACCGAGCCGCCGAATCCGGCTTCTCCGGTCTTCATCACGTGTACAGTCGCGCCGCCGGCGGCTGCATCCATTCGCATTAATAACGGTCCCGGAGATGGTGCCAGAGTGTGGAGTTCTTTATCCGCAGATTGATTTCGACCGGCGTTCTCGCCGGTGACGCGTTATTCTGGGAAAATCCGCGTTTGTATTGCTCCAGACTGGCCGCGTCAGCCGTCCGGCTCTCCGGTTTGCCAGGGGAACGGAGAGCTCTCGCGCACTCGGCACATGCTCATCGGCCGGGCTGCGCGACAACGTAATAATCGCCTGCCGCCGGCCGAGGCTAAAATGAACTCCCCTTTCGCCGTCCGTGATGCGTCGTCGGAATCGCGTTGCGGGCCGCGGCGATCAGCCACGCGATTGCAGCCGCAACCAATTGAACTCGCACTCGTGGTGCGCAGGCTGTCCCGTGTCTTCGTACGTGACAATGTCCTTTGACAATCGGCCCGCGCGCATTCTCCGGGCCGCCTGGTCGGTGGCGCCTGGCTTCCTGGCAGTTTCTGTTTGCGCGTTTGTATTGGCTACGCACAAGATCAGAGCCAGTGCAGCAGGGGCTGGTCTGAGTATTCGCATACTGGTTCTCTCCCGCCTGACTTAGGACGAACACGGTCTAAAGTTGTTGAATAGCTAACTCCAGCTTCTGAGAAAGACCTTACAGCGTTGGGCAAGAGATTACGCTTTGACGGTGAACCGTTCAAGATATTTCAGGCGTCAAATGAGTGCGTCAGACTGCCTCGCATCCTTCACGACGGCGGCGGCTCTCGCACATCCTCGGCGTCAGCTCTGGCTTAGCGACCTGCACGACTGCCTGGTGCGGGCGGACGCGAGTATCCTGCCGGGTTTTGAGTGTCTCCGTTACTCAACGACTGCCTGCCGCTATCGGCTGATCTGTTTGCCAGATTTGCTGTAAAGATCTCCGGAAATATCACCCGATTCTGAGTATTTTGCTCTTTGTACGTCTTCGTAGGAACACAAATTATGAGAATGCCCTCCATCGCCAGCAAAATGCCGCGCTCCAGAAACATTTGGATTCGTTTCGTTGACAATAGCAATAGTGTCGGTCTGGGCCAGCGTGGGTCACCTCCGCGTCTCGGCGCAAAAAGAGCGATCCGGTTATCAGCAAGATCTACGTCCGCGGCGCATGAGCCGGGCACGGTTGACCAAAACGGTTTCATCGAGACTTTCAAAGTTGACGCTGAGCCTAAATGCAAACTGATGATCTCGGCTCGCGCGATTCAGCGCCACACGGTGGTTCGCGCTGAGGCATCGAGCAGCCTGCGCATCCAGCCAGATCTACACGCGTGGCGGTGAGGCAGGCGCGACCTACCAGAACGATTTCGTCGAGAGTCTTCAATGCTGGTGAGTTCCACGGTCGACATCAACGGCCTGGGCGATGGTGGTCATCACCTTCGAAGGCACAACCCAGCAATCGATCGGCGCCCGCTTTAACAGCAGCTTTTCGGTTCCGCCGGGTATGCACTTGCTCTTCCGGTTCAATGGTAACGGTACTGCCGGCCAAGCCGGTGCCGGGTGAATATCCGATCATCACCGACATCAGTCTCGGCAGCACCAGCGGAGCGAGATCATGTTGCTGAGCCCGAGCCAGACACTGCCGACAGGCTGTCACACATCATTTTCGAAGACCGGACGGGTGACCGATTTCGTGGGTTATGGCACGAGCGCCTGTTTTGAGCGCGGTGGCGCCGGTTGCCTCCGGCAAACCAGTCGCTGACGCGCATTGGCGGCGGTTGCGCTGAGCACCGACAACAATGCCAACGATTTGCTGCGCTGCAGGCTCCGAATCCGCGCATTTCCAGCTTCGGCATTGACTCCGTGCGGTGGGATCTACGCCGAGCTGGCGCCAACGCCAACTACACGCAGTGCTGAATTTCTCGGCCGCGCAATACACTGTTGCCGAAAACGCCGGGAATGCCTTACGATTACCGTCATTCAGCTCTGGCATTGTCATCTGTTCCGTGTGAACCGTGAATTTCGCCACTGGCCAACGGCACCGCGACTGCCGGAAGCGACTATACGGCTGCACCTCGGGACGCTGAGCTTTGCCGCCAACGAACTCAGAAACTTTCAACGTCGCCGATCTACTGACGACACCGCAGCTTGAATCAAGACGAAACGGTTTCGCTCACCCTGTCGAGCGCCAACCGGCACTGCCGTCCTCGGTTCGCCCAGCTCGGCGACCCTGACGATTCAGGACAACGATTCGACCACTCCTCCGCCGTCGCAATTCAAACTCAAACCTGCGCATCAGCCAGATTTACACGCGTGGCGGCGAGGCCGGCGCGACCTACCAGAACGATTTCGTCAGAAGTGCTTCAATGCTGGTAGTACCGCGGTCGACATCAACGGCTGGGCGATGAGTCGAGTCATCACCTTTGAAGGCACAACCCAGCAGGCTATCGGCTCTCGCTTTAACAGCAGCTATCTCAGTGCCGCCAGGGTATGCCGCTGCTCTTCCGGTTCAATGGTAACGGTACTGCCGGCCAGCCGGTGCCTGGTGAATTTCCGATCATCACTGACATCAGCCTCGGCAGCACCAGCGGTCAGATCATGTTGCTGAGCCGAGCCAGAATCTGCCCCACAGGCTGTCCGCTCGTTCATTCGGACTGAACAGCGGCCGTCGCTGATTTCGTGGGTTACGGCACGAGCGCCTGTTTTGAAGGTGCGCCGGCATGCGCCACCTCCGGCAAGCCAGTCGCTGACGCGATCGGCGGCGGTTGCACTGACACCGACAACAATGCCAACGATTTTGCGCTGCAGGCTCCGAATCCGCGCATTTCCCACCTCGGCCTTTACTCCGTGCGGTTCGACTTCACCATGACGACACCGGTGCTGAACTTCTCGGCCGCACAATACAGGTGTTGCCGAAAGCGCCGGTAATGCCGCGATTACCGTCATTCGCTCAGGCGTTGTCAAATGTTCCCGGTAACCGTGAATTTCGCCACGGCGAACGGTACCGCGACTGCCGGAAGCGATACCGGCTGCTTCTGGGACGCGCTGAGCTTTGCGGCCAACGAACTCCAGAAAACTTTCGACGTGCCGATCACTGACGACACCGCGGCTGAATCAAACGAGACGGTTTCGCTCACCCTGTCGAGCTCCAACCGGCACTGCCGTTCTCGGTTCGCCCAAGCTCGGCGACTCTGACGATTCAGGACAACGATTCGGGCCACTCCGCCGCCCAGTTCAAACTCGAACCTGCGCATCAGCCAGATTTACACGCGTGGTGGAGCAATACGTAGC
>ERZ1370068.7994-contig-6879_pt1 | contig 38926 bp, 53 predicted proteins | sample MGYA00561227_ERZ1370068 | MGnify/ENA primary metagenome ERZ1370068 (study PRJEB38410, sample SAMEA6850437) | metagenome | study: Metagenomic assessment of the ecological functions of the soil: analysis of the soil microbiota associated with the...
GTTGTACTTCCGGTCAGTTACGTATTGCTCTTCCTCCTCGGCGTCGACGCTTATCAGAGTTGCCCGTGAAGCGATAGCCGTGTCCGGGCACAGTGGCGATGTAGTGTGGGTTCTCTTTCCGTTCGCCGAGAGCCTTACGGATCGCTGAAATCTGGACCGTCAGGTTCGATTCCTCGACGATCTGATCAGGCCAAACGCGACTGAACAGATCGTCTTTTCACTACCAGCCGCCCGCCGTTCTCAACCAGCACCACCAACATATCAAAAGCCTTCGCATGCAAAGCTACAGGCTGGTCGCCGTGGCAGCAGTTCACGGTTCGCAACGTCCAAGCGAAAGTTATCGAATGCGTAGATCTGTTGCTTTTGTTCGAGCATCGCCGTTATTCGGCAGTTTCGGAAAGAATTCGGACGAGCTTTAGGACTTTCGGCGGCCCTCGCCCGCAAGCTGCGCGGTGTCGAGGGGATTCGACCAGGGCGCATGTTCACAAACTGTGGATGCGATTCTAGCAGAGGCCGAAACCCAGCCAACAATTAGGAAGGCAAAGGGGACCAATGCCGGACAAAACAAGAACCGTAGTGGTCATTGAGAGTCACGAGCAAACCATCATCCGCCGTTCGCGCCGCACGGTCAGCGGGCAAGTAGTCGCGGACGACGCAGGAGCCCGACCCCGGCTTCCTCAACCGGGCAGCGCGGATGGTGTGGGGCGCAGATGTTTCGGTGCGTTGTGGAGAAGGGTCGCTCTGAAAGGCGCGACAGTTTTCGCGCCCTGGTCGCGGCGGCTAAAGGTCGGCACCAACGAACGTGGGACGCAAAAACCTTAAAGAAACTTGCCTGCCCGCGTGCGCCAGCATGCAGCGCAGGCGCAGGTGGAAACTGAAGAAGAAAAAACTAAAGGAGCAAAAGATCATGACTATCAAGAAAACACTCGCAGCGTTCGCCATCACGGTAGTGATTGCCGTCCTGATGGCCGTAGCAGGCACGCAACTTAACGCCAGAGGAGGAGGGCATCGGCTCCACAGTTGGCGAGGCTCCTGGGAGGTTACTGTGATGCCAACCGGAGGAGATCCGATAATAGACTTTTCTACCATGACCGAGGGCGGAGGCCCTGTAAGCACTGATCCGGATCCAAATGTAAGCACGGGGATTGGAACCTGGGAAAAAATTGGGCCCAACCGCTTCGCCGTCACGTTCGTTCATTTCCTCAGCGATCAGGGGGCTCCTTTAGGCACATTGAAAGTCCGTGCCGAGGTGTCCTTAGATTACCAAACGGATACATTCAGCGGGCCGTTCCGGACCGACGTTGTCATTGGTGGGAATGTGGTTCAGTCCATTTGCGGCACTGTGCAGGCGAGGCGCATCAGCGCCGAGCCACTAGAAGCGTGCCCATAAGCGGCTCGGCCGCAATGGTAGTCAACCAATTCAGCTGTCCTCTGTGCCTCCCTCTGTGCCTCTCTGTGTCTCAGTGGTGAATTTTACTCGACGAACACTCACCACAGAGGCACAGAGAGCACGGAGGAGGCACAGAGAGTTTCAAGCCGGAAAAAGTGAGCGAATTGAAAGCCCGGCGACCGAATGTTGAGACTCAACCGCTATTCAACCTTCTAATCAACATTCCGGTCACTAAACATGCAAGCATTAATTCTTGCGGGCGGTAAGGGCACACGCCTCCGCCCGCTAACGGTCTACACACCCAAGCCGATTGTGCCGATTTGTAATCGCCCCTTTCTGCTCTACCAGATCGATACCTTGCGCCGCGCGGAATCACCGACATCACTCTGTCGCTTTCTTATCAGCCAAACAAGATCGAGCAACTCCTGGGCGACGGCTCCGATTACGGCGTGAAACTGAAGTACACAGTGGAACCACAGCCGATGGGAACGGCGGGCGCCTACAAATTCGCGGAGGACCTGATTCGGGAACTGACCGTGGTTTTCAACGGCGACATCCTGACCGATCTCGATCTCAAAGCCGTCATTCGTGAACACACGGAACGAAAGGCGACGGCTACGGTTGTACTGACACCGGTAGATAATCCGTCAGCTTACGGTCTGGTGGAAACTGAAAGCGACGGCCGCATTCGGCGGTTTCTGGAAAAGCCAAAGCCTGAGGAGATCACTTGCAATACGATCAATGCCGGCACCTACATCCTTGAGCCCAGGGTGCTCGATCTCATTCCAACCGGTGAGAACCATTCATTCGAGTACGGCTTGTTTCCTGAACTGCTGAAACGAAAGGAAGCCTTCTTCGCGCACGTGCCCGCCCGCACTTATTGGATCGACATTGGCACGCCCGAACGATATCTGCGGGTGCATCAGGATCTGTTAGCCAATCGCGTGGGACGGATTCATCTTAAAGATCGCCGCGGTGAATTTGATTCCGCCACCGCTGCCGAAGTAGATGACATCTCGATAATTGGGGACGATTGCCAGATTAAACCGGGCGCGCAAATCATCAATTCGGTGTTGGGTCCGGGTTGTTTCCTTGAAGAGCGAGCTCGAGTTGAGAATTCAGTCATCTGGCCGCACACGCGCGTCGGCACCGCAGCAGTAGTTTCAGGTGCAATCGTCGGACGCGGGTGTCATATCGGACGCTCGGCTGTGGTAGGACCAGGATCGGTTCTGGGCGATAAGACGTCTTTAACCGATTACACGATTACCGGACAATCCGAGACACAGTAATCGCGGAAGAGATTTGCTGGGACCGCGGGGCGTCCCGCCCGCAATGCGCCAAAGGCGCGCAGTCTTTCAGAGGAGTTCTCAATTTATTTTTCGCGCTTCGCGCTCATTTTGCGGGCGGGGACGCCCGCGGTGCCAGAAAATCGGAAGCGGGTTGTTAGCTGAGATGCTTACAGTTTATCCATGAGCGACCTGGCAAAGATTAAGTTTGGCACTGATGGTTGGCGTGCAGTAATCGCGCGCGAGTACACCTTCGAAAACGTTGAGCGGGTCGCCCAGGCCTACGCCTCCTACCTTGCGGGTAATGCCGGCACTGACGGACCAGGGTTGGTTGTCGTGGGTTACGACCGCCGCTTCCTCTCAGAACTGTTCGCGCAGCGCGCGGCAGAAGTACTTGCCGGCAACGATTTCAAAGTCTTTCTTTTCAACGAAGCCACACCCACGCCTTTAATCTCATGGGCCGTGAAGGAACTGAAGGCTGCCGGCGGTGTCGTCATCACTGCGTCGCACAATCCGGCGGATTTCAATGGCTTCAAGATCAAAGCTCCCTGGGCGAGGCAGTGCCTCGCCGGAAACGACCTCCGCCGTCGAGAAACTCGTGGACGTCAATCAACCCAGGCGCACTGAGATTCCGACAGACACGCATCAGCTGCTTCAACCTGCGATAGAAAGTTACCGGTCCCAGATTGCTTCCTACATCGATCTCGATCGCCTGCGCAAAACGCCGGCAACTGTTGTTGTCGATCCGATGCATGGCGCCGGCGGGACGTGGGTCGAGAGTTTTCTCCTGGGCGGGACGCTTAAGGTTGAAACTATCCGAGCCAATCGCGATCCGCTTTTGGCGGCGTTAACCCTGAACCAATTGACAGCAATCTAGGCGCCCTGAAGCAGCGCGTAATCGATACCAAGGCACTGGTCGGGCTGGCTACAGACGGTGATGCGGATCGCGTTGGCGCGGTTGACGAACGCGGCCAAACGATGACGATGCACGACGTCGTACCGCTCATCCTCCTGCACCTTGTCCGTGCACGAAAGATGACCGGCGGCGTGGTGCGAACCTTTTCCCAATCAGTTTTACTGAAGCGGATTGCGGCGGCCCACAATCTCAAACTCTACGAGACGCCGATTGGCTTCAAGTACATCGCCGACCTCATGCTGAATGACGACATTCTAATTGGCGCTGAAGAGTCGGGCGGCATTGGCGTCAAGGGCCATATCCCCGAACGTGACGGCATTCTCAATTCTCTTCTCTTCCTGGAAGCCATAGTCACTGCTGGCAAACCGCCTTCTGAAATGCTACAGGACCTTCATCGGGAGTTCGGCGAATTCCACTTTGGCAGGAGAGACCTACACGTTGAAACCTCCGTGGGCCAGAAACTTATTGAGCGGCTCGCGAAAGCTGCGCCCCAAAACTTGCGGGCTACAACATTAGCGGCGTCGAAACCACTGACGGTACTAAACTGCTGTTTGACGATGAGTCGTGGTTGTTGTTTCGACAATCCGGAACGGAACCGGTGCTGCGAATTTATTCGGAGGCGACCAGCGTGGAAAAGTCCCAGGCTCTGTTGACCGCGGGTGAGCGTCTCGCGCGTTAATAAAAAGTGGGCGAAAGGGTTCGTAACGGTTTTCTCTGTGATAGCTCTGTGCTCTCTGTGCCTCTGTGGTGAATTTTTCAGAGCCACCATTCACCACAGAGGCACAGAGAACACCGAGGTTGCACAGAGTTTCCAAATTACATCGCGAAGGCGTTGATCGGTATGTGATTCCGGGAACTGGTCATGTGTTCAAGTCCAGCAAGTTTTGTTCATGAATTTGTGACGCTGAAATAGTTGACTGGCGACCTAAAACTAGCTACCTTTTGCCGTCCCCTAACAATCGATAAGTTAGGTACGCCCCCACTCGACACAATCTCTGGCGGAGGTGTAGCGATGGGTTTGATACTTTGATAATTCTGGTTCTTCTGCTTCTCGGCGCGGTTCCAAGCTGGCCCTACAGCGAAGCTGGGGCTATGGGCCGAGCGGGGGCATTGGTCTTATCCTGTTGATTGTTCTCATTCTGTTATTGCTCCGGGTCATTTAAACCCCAACGCGACCGACGCCCGACCGGCCTCGGAAGCAGAAACGAATGACCATCGAGCTATCGCGCACGAATCGCCCGAACTACCTGAGGTTGAACATGTCGTGCGCGGTCTCCAGCCGGGCCGTCCTCGGACAACGCATACTGGCCGTGGACGTAAAGCTTCCGCGTCTTCTCTCAGGTGTCTCTTCAGCAACCTTCAAACGCAAACTTCGCGGCGCTCGGATTGACGCTGTAAACCGGCGCGGCAAATACATCCTGGTCGAGTTGGATTCTCTCGACGTTCTGCTGGTTCACCTGCGCATGACCGGCAAGTTTCTCTGCGTAGGATCTGAGCAAGCGCTGCCGCCATACCCACACGTTGTTTTTATCTGGATGATGACCGCCGGCTGGTGTTTTGCGACATGCGGCAGTTTGGCCGGATGCGTTTGCTGGCGGCGAAGAAGCTTTCACGCTCCCGCAAATCGAAGCGCTGGCGCCGGAGCCGTTCACTGACGACTTCAGCTTCGACTATTTTTGGCGAACACTTTCAAAAGTCTCGCCGCAGTTTGAAGCAACTCCTGCTCGATCGAGACACGGATTCTGGGACTGGGAAACATTTACGCTAGTGAAGCGCTCTTCCTGGCGCGCATCAGTCCAATGAAAGCTGCAGATAGATTGTCGAAGGCGCGAGCCCTCAAACTGCACCAGGCTATTCGCGAAATACTCCAGGAAGCAATCGACGCCGGTTCAACACTCAGGATTGATCTGACTGATGGAGAAGGAAGTTACTTTGGGACGACGGAACGATTCTGGCGAGTGTATGAGCGCGCCGGCGAGCCCTGCGTTAACTGCGGCACAAAAATAAAGCGCGTCGTGCAGGGGGGCGGTCAACTTACTACTGTCCAAAGTGTCAAAGGCGGTGACATCGAAGACGAGGCTGGGCTGCCCGCTGGTTTCGAGCGTCAAGTGATTGCTGCGGACCGCGGGCGTCTCGCCCGCAATGAGCGCGAAGCGCGAACAAATGGTTGGGGAAACGGAAAGCCAAAATGTTCGGAGCCCACTTAGTGGGCGACGGATGAAGCGTTCAAAGTAACCCCTGAGCAGAGTGACTCAACAGCTCTAACCGATTAATCGTCTGTCGTCCCGCTTCGCGAGGCTCGGTTCAATTTTGGCTGTCACCCCAGGCTCGGCTGCCTCGCCTGGGGCTATCACTCTCTCCGCCCGCTTCGCGGGCTGGTTGAGTGATTTCTTTCAGCACTTCGTTTGGTTGAGGCCTGGGCCGCGCTATTAATCTACGTAATCTGCGGATAGCCGGTTTAGAGATTCGCCAGCACAAAGTCCGTCATCATCTGGCGCAAGTGCTTCACCAGCAGCGGATCGGTAACACCATGCCGTGACTTCGGATAGAGCATTAGCTGAAACTGCTTTCCCGCCTTCTGTAACTCATAAACAAACTGCATCGTGTTCAGCCACGTGAACGTTGTCGTCGATCGCTCCATGAATCAGCAGCAACTTCCCATGGAGATCTTTCGCAGTAGTGCACCGGCGAACTCTTCCAGTAACCATCCGGATTGTTCTGCGGCGTCTGCATATAACGTTCGGTATAAATCGAATCATAGTTACGCCAGTCCGAGACGGTGCCGCCGGCAATTCCCATCTTGAAACTCTGGCTGTGCGTCAAGGCGTAGCTCGTCATAAAGCCGCCATAGCTCCAACCCCAAATTCCAATGCGCGAGCCATCGACGTAGGGCTGGCTCTTCAGCCAGGCGATGCCGTCTTCCAGATCGCGCAGTTCCAGTTCACCGAAGTTCTTGTAAACCGGCCAGGCTGATTCCGAGACCCTTTCCGCTCGCGGTGCGGTTGTCGACAGATCCAAATGATGTAACCCTTCTGCGCCATCATTTGATGCCACATGTAAGCGACGCCGCCCCAGCCATTCTTGACCGACGGCGCGTGCGGTCCGCTGTGGGTGAATTCCAGCACCGGATATCTTTTTGTGGGATCAAAGTCGGGCGGCTTGATCATCATCGCTTCCATCTCAAAGCCGTCGCGGGTCTTCACCTGCAGCAACTGGCTTGCACCGAGCTTGTACTGCTTCAGTGCGTCTACCTTGTTTTCGGCGATGACGCGCACGAGTTTGCCATCAACGTCGTAGAGGCGCGTTTGCGTTGGCGTGTTTACATCGCTCCAGTTGTCTATGAAAAGTTTGGAGTCGAGGGCTGATAGCTACCTTGTGGGAGCCTTCGCTCGTCGTTACCCGCGTCAGAGCAGTGCCGTCGAGTTTGATGCGATACGCTTGTGGACGCGATGGGGCTGTGTTCAGTGGCGGTGAAAGTAAAGGAGCCCATTAGCTTCATCAAGGCCGTCGAAGGAACTCACTTCCCAGCGGCCATCCGTTACCTGCCCCAACAACTTCCCGTCGGGACTATAGTGATAAAAATGGTTCCAACCGCTGCGCTCACTCTGCCAAAGAAACGAGCCGTCTTTTAGAAAGTTCGGATTGTCGTTTATGCCGACCCAGGTTTTGGATGGTTCGTGCAGAATGGTGGTTGACTTGCCATCGTCGCCGGCGAAGTTCAGATCCAAAAAGTCTGTTCACGATTCTGAGCCTGGTAGACAACCTTGCTGCCGTCTGGCGTCCACGTCACGCGCACGATCAGGCAAGTCGCTCGGTTGATACTTGTAAGTGTCCACCCAGCGCGTCGCTCCGCCCGCCGCGTTTACAATGCCAAGTTGTACGACGGGATTCGGATCGCCCGGCTTTGGGATAGGGGGTAACTTCCAAACCCTGATCGTAGGGAATGTGATCGACGACGGTGAACTCAGGTACGGGTCGCTCATCGAGCCTGAGATAAGCAAGCTTGGTAGAATCAGGACTCCACCAGTAGGCTTCAAAGTTTCCCTCGTCCATACAATTCTTCCTGATAGACCCAGTCCAGGCGGCCGTTAAGAATTTTGGGCTGCCGTCAGTGGTTAAGCCGTCGCTCGCGCTGCGCCGCAAGGTCATAAATATAGATATTGTTATTGCGAACAAAGCCCAGCATGCGATCGTCAGGACTAAACGTCTCCCCGACTTCTTCCTCGGGATTGTTCGTTACGCGCACAGCTTTATCGCTGCCTAACTGGTAATAAAAAGATCGTTGTTCCAGTTGATCAGTACTGCCCGTTCATCGTTGCTCATCTGATATGTGCTGCGATTCGCGAGCTGCTTGGCATCGGCTTCAGTCACGCCGCCGAGCGCTGTCAACGCCGCCTGCATTTTCGCGACATCGAAAAACGGAACGGCCTCTCCGGTTGCAGCATCGACTTTTTGGATCCTGGCAGTGTCGCCTTTGGTCGCGCTAGTCAGGAGATAATGCTTGCCATCCTTGAGCCAGCGGACAGTCGGCGTGGTACCGCTGAAATTAACTTTCTTCACCGGATCGAAAATATCTTCGACTGTGAGCTGCTTGTTCTGGGCCAGAACGCCCGGCGCCTGAAACGGAATCAGGGCCAGGACTAGAAACAGGAAGTAGCGGTTTCGCACATTGTTCTCCTACTTGGTGGATTGCTTAATCAAAGTACCGTGCCCGATACTGACTAATCGATATGTGGTGATAATCTTCTCTGTGCGTCCTCCGTGTTCTCTGTGCCTCTGTGGTGAATCCTTATTAGCGACTGCTTACCACAGAGACACAGAGAACGCAGAAGGCTGCACAGAGGAAAACCAAAACAAGACCCTACTCCATTTGTCTTTAGATTGCCTCTCGAGGGATGAGCTTCTTGATGAAAGGCGTCAAGATTGCCAGAACCAGTGTCCCAGCCAGCGTGATCCCCGCAAATATCGCGAAGCCTTTCGTCAGCACTGCGTTGTCATTGCCTTCGAACAATCGAGTGGTAAGTCCAGCGATGTAGCTGCCAATTGATATTGACAGGAACCAAACGCCCAACATCAATCCAACCATTCGGGCCGGCGAGAGCTTAGTAACAGTGCTCAAGCCGACGGGACTGAGGACAGAGTTCACCAAACGTCTGCAGCAGGTAGACAAGCACGAGCCATAAAGGACTTACGCGGCCCCCGCCGCCTAGCATCGAAGCGATCGTCACCACGACAAAAGCGATGCCCGCAAAAACAGCCCATAGATAAACTTTCCCGGGCTTGAAGGTTGCCGGTCACCCAGCTTCTGCCACAGCGCCGCAAACATCGGCGCGAAGATGATTACGAAAATCGCCGGCACCGACTGAAACCAACTCGATGGGTACTGCCAACCGAAGACAGTGGTGCGTGTCAAACGATCAGCAAAAAGAGTCAAACTCGAGCCGGCCTGTTCGTAAGTCATCCAAAACTAGAATCGAGAAAATAAACAGTATGAAGATAACCGGGACGCGCTTCAGTTCATCGCCATTCAAAAAGCCTGGTTGTTGCCGATTAGGTAACCGGCAAAGAAACCGACTACCCCCGGAAACAGGGCCGAGACGAAACCAGCATCGCCAAAGTAGTAGCCGAGTACTACGCCGATGGCTCCGCCAGAACCGCCAGACCCAGCGTTACAAAATCAAATCCTGGAGATGCGTCTCGATTCTCCTGCTTTCGATTTAGATCCGGCTTCTGCCCGACGTCTTTCAACCGTGCGCCTCCAACGACATACTGAATGAGACCTAACGTCATACCCACGCCGGCCGCGCCGAAGCCCCAATGCCAAACTGAGTTAGGATCGAAGCCCATCGAAGTAACAAATGAACGAAACCACGGACTCTGCGCCAGAAAGCCGACCACAATCGGGGACAGAAAGGCGCCAAGATTGATTCCCATGTAGAAAATTGAAAAGCCCGCATCACGTCGCTGATCTTTGTCGGGGTAGAGCTGTCCCACCATTGCACTGATGTTTGGCTTCAGCAGCCCGGTGCCGCAGGCGATTAATATCAGGCCCGCATAGAAGTTGAAGTGAGTATTGATGGCCATTGAGTAGTGGCCGCAAGCGATTATGATTCCCCGATCAGGACTGCACGACGCGCACCGAAGATGCGATCAGCCAACCAACCGCCGATTAACGGCAAATACCAAACCGAAGAAACGTAAGTCGCATAAATCAGGGCTGCGTATTTCTCGTCGAATCCCAAACCTCCCTCAGCCAGCGCCTTCGTCATGTGAGAGTGAGGATGGCGCGCATGCCGTAATAGCTGAAGCGTTCCCACATCTCCGTGAAAAACAAAGTCGAGAGTCCTCGCGGATGTCCAAAGAATCCCCGATCCATCCCGGCCGTTGAACTGGCTCCGCTGGCATCAACTGGTGTGCTCATAGCAGTATCCTTTTCCGATTATTGTTCGACGCGTACAACCGGAGACCATCGGCGCCCACTCGCCACATTATTAGGGATCTTTGCTTTGGAGAATCACCTAACGCAAAGGGAATTAGCAGAACGCGAGCATTCAGCCAAAATAAGGTTGGTCTGTCAAGGCTAAGGCCGGGCCCAGTCGGATCCAGCCGCTGAAGTAGTTACGTTATTTCGGGTGGAGTGATTTGATCGTCTGCCCGCGAGCGCTTCCATGTTGGGGAAAGTGCTTTTTGTTGAAGGTTTCAGTGGGCATGGCAGTTGCGATGTCGTCTGCGGTTTTTGTTGTTAAGCCCGACCGCAAGAGTTACGACTAATGAGACTGTCATCGATCCGAAGGACGCCGGCCGTTCGTTACGTGTTAATTAGCGCCGCCCTGGTGTTGTTCTATTCCCTTCCCGCCGTAGCGCAAGACCAGGACGAAGATTCGCCTCGCCCTAAAGCTGAAATAAGATTAACCGGAGGCGCGTCAGGATTCACTTCAGACGACGGCAGGATTCCGCACGGTGTTGCCGGAGGATCGTTTCGCGTTTACGTTACGCGTCGAGTCAGCATCGAGCCCGAGTTCTTGTACATGACCAACAACCTAATGACCGGGATTACCTTTGGACGGGTGAGTGTTGCCTACGATTTTGGCGACTCCAGCAAACGATTCGTTCCGTATGTAGTAGCCGGCGCTGGTATCTTGCGTCATCGGAGTCAGTTCTTTGGCGCAGACTTCGTCACCGGGCAGCCTCGCGTTTTCGATACTTCGTATACTTCATTAGCCGTTAGCGCTGGTGGCGGCGTGAAGATGTTCCTGACCAAGCGGCTCTTCATTGCGCCTGAAGGCCGCGTTGGCTACCAGCCCTCGCTGCGCGCCACGATCAGCATTGGGTATGTGTTCTAGTGAAGAAAGGTAAAGAACTGGGCGCGCCGTAAGTGACTGTCGCTTGCGGTGGCTAGCCGCTCAGATCGCGGCTCAGCCGTTCAGGTGCGCGGCAAGTCTCTGACTTGCCGACCGGTCAGCACCTATCCTGGGGTCTTCGACCTCAATTCGAATGTAACGCCCTGGCCGCGATGTTTGTATAATTCAGCGATGGGCCTGACGCTAGTTGAATCTGAAGACTCTGACGAAGTGGCGTTCAACGGTTGCGGGCGAGACGCCCGCGGTCACAGTAAGAGCGGGCTGGGATACTCGGGACCGGAATGCCATTCGCCATGACGCCAAGTCCTGCTTGACAGTCCCGTTTGCAGCGGCGTATAAGCACAACTGGAAAACGTGGTGAGTTAAGGCGACTTGCGGCCACGTAAAACAAACGGCTAAACAGCTCGGGCACGCCCGAAAGGACGAACCGAAAAACTTCAGAAGTAATTGAAGTCCCGCGTTGTTTAGCGCGGGACTTCTGTTTTGAAGAAGCAAACAGCAGACAGCAAACGGCAAACAGCCGAACGGCGATGGCTTTCGGTGGTTTTGAAATCCTTGGCTATTGGATCTGCTTCCGGCTGTTTGCTGTTTGCTGTCTGCTGTTTGCTAAGTATAGCTGCCAGATATTCATGGAACCCTTTAAAGACATCCTCGAGTTGCGATCGCATTCACGTCTTCGACGGCGCGATGGGCACGATGCTCTACTCGAAGGGCATCTACATCAATCGCTCCTATGACGAACTGAATCTCGTTGCGCCGCGATCTCGTGCGTGACGTTCACACCGAGATATGTTCGCGCCGGCGCCGATATCATCGAAACCAATACCTACAGCGCGACGGCTAATAAACTGCAGCCGTATGGTCTCGAAGGAAGTTTGCGCGAGATCAACATCGCCGCGGCGCGCATTGCCCGTGAGGCGGCGGGAAATCGCGCCTATGTTGCCGGCGCTGTTGGTCCGCTCGGTTTGCGAATTGAACCGTATGGACCGACATCGTTCGATGAAGCCAAGGAGATGTTTACGGCGCAGGTATCAGCGCTGCTCGAAGGAGGCGTTGATCTGTTCGTGCTGGAGACGTTCGCCGATCTTTCCGAATTGCATCAGGCAATCAGGGCGGTCCGCGAGTTGTGCGACTTGCCTATCGTGGCGCAGATGACGATTCAGGTCGACGGCAACACCGTGTTTGGCGCCACTCCGAGTCGTTCACTACCCAACTGGACGAGTGGGGCGCCGACGTTATCGGACTAAATTGTGGTGTTGGCCCGGCGATCGTGCTCAACGCGATCGAAAAAATGCGCCCGGTTACAACGCGCAAGCTCTCGGCCCAGCCGAACGCAGGCTTACCGCGTGACGTGCAGGGTCGTCAGTTTTACATGTGCTCGCCGGAGTACATGGCCGAATACTCGCGACGGATCATCCAGGCGGGCGCGCGATTTGTTGGCGGATGTTGTGGCACCACTCCAGCGCATATTAAATGGATTGCCGACGCCGTTCGTCAGTTTAGTCCGCGCACTCAGAAAGTCGTGGTCAGCGCAGCGCCCGGTGGCGGTTCATGAGTTGAAGCCGCCAGACGTGACTGTCGTACCTGCCGAGGAACGATCAAATTGGTCCCGAAAGATCGCGACGAGGTGAATTTGTCACCACCTGCGAAGTGCTGCCGCCGAAAGGCTGCGATCCGTGGAAGACGCTCGAATGCGATCAAGACTCTCAAAGCCGCCGGTGTCGATGGCGTCAATATTCCGGACGGCCCGCGCGCGCAGACGCGCATGGGAGCAATGGCCACTGCGATTCTAGTGGAGCGCGAAATTGGAATCGAGTCGGTGCTCCATTATTGCTGCCGGGATCGCAATCTGTTGGGAATGATGTCTGACTTGCTGGGAGCAGCCGCGCTAGGCTTGCATAACTTGCTTTTGATTACGGGCGATCCGCCGAAGATGGGGCCTTACCCGGATGCCACGGCCGTGTTCGACATCGACGCTATTGGTCTGACGAACATGGTGAACAAGCTGAACCACGGACTGGATCTCGGCAATAACCCGACCGGCAAACCGACCGCCTTCTCGATCGGCGTTGGCGTCAATCCTGGTGCGGTTAATCTCGAAGAAGAAATCAAAGCGCTTCGAATGGAAGATCGAAGCCGGCGCCGAATATGCCATCACCCAGCCCGTGTTCGACATCGAACAACTGCATGTGTTTCTCAAGCGGATCGAGCACTGTCGCATTCCAATCGTCGCGGGCATCTGGCCGCTGGTTTCATTCCGCAACGCTGAGTTTCTGCACAATGAAGTTCCGGGTGTGCGCGTTACGCCGGAAATCATGGAACGCATGCGCGCCGCCTCGGCTGTAAGCAAAGAAGCAGGACGCGATGAAGGACTGAAGATCGCGCGCGAATCGTTATTGGAAGTGCGCGACGTGATTCAGGGAGTGCAGGTCTCGGCCCCGTTTGGCAATGTGAAGTATGCGCTCGAGGTTTTTGAGGTGCTGGAAGGATTTGGCGAAGCAAAAGAAACAATTGCTACCAGCAAGTGAGGGTAGGATGCGGAGAAGAGAGTTTGTCTTGGCCAGCACGCGTTTTCAACCCGCGAAGCGGGTGTCGGCGTAAAAGCCTGGCGTAGTTGCCTACTTTCGGTCTTCTCTGTGTGCCTCCCTCCGTGTTCTCTGTGTCTCTGTGGTGAATAAACGCTAAACCAAGACTCACCGCAGAGACACCGAGAAGACGGAGGAGGCACAGGGAGTTAAATCCAGTGCACCACCAACCGCTAATTCAACTTTGCGGTTTCTCCAGAATATTGCACAAGTGCCTGTTCAAGCTGCGGGTAGCTAAATACATATCCCCCGGCTGCGAGGCGCTTCGGCGCCACGCGTTGGCCACCCCAGCAACAAAGCTTCACCCATCTCCCCAAACACAGAGCTTGATCGCGAAAGCCGGTATTGGGAAGATCGTCCGGACGCGAAAGCGCCTTCCCCAGCGTCTTTGTAAACTCGGCATTAGTTACAGGATTTGGCGCGACGAAATTTACCGGACCCTTTATTGAATCGTTCGCTAGCGCGAACTGGATCCCAGCAACAACGTCATCGAGCGCAATCCAACTCATCCATTGCTTCCCGCTGCCAATCTTGCCGCCAACGCCCATGCGAAAAGGCGGCAGCATCTTCTTTAGCGCGCCGCCATTCGTATCCAGGATGACTCCGAACCGAGCGTTCACTACGCGGATTCCCTTCTCTGTTGCCAGGGCGGTCGCAGCTTCCCACTCCGCGCAAACTTTCGCCAGAAAACCATCCCCGGCCGCGCTGGTTTCCGTCAGAAGTTCGTCACCGCGGTTCCCGTAGTAGCCGATTGCCGAAGCGCAAACAAAGTCTTCGGCGGGATCGCCAGGTTAGCCAGCGCATCGCCGAGCAGCTTGGTACCTTTCACGCGGCTCTCACGAATGCGGCGCTTCTTATCGTCAGTCCAACGTCCCTCGGCAATGCTCTCACCGGCCAGATTCACAACCGCGTCGAATCCTTCAATGCGCGCCAGCGCTATGCTGTAGCGATCGGGACTCCACTCAACTTCTGTTTTTGAGGCGGGCGCATGACGGACGAGACGAAAGATCTCATGCCCTTCAGTTTCAGGGATTTGATTAAGGCCGTTCCCACCAGCCCGTGCGAACCGCCGATCAGTCATTTTCATTTGGTGAAACTGCCACCTTCTCAAAGCTTAAAGTTCTTGTTGCATACGGGGCGGATAGTCCTATAATGCATCCGCATTGACCAAGCAAAGCTCGGACCGGTTTTTCTCACTGCCAGAACTCCTCGCCGACGGTGCCAACCGGTTTTCGTTCTGAAAATAGCACAAGCGATAGATTCGCTCGAACGCTTGCCCTGCTTCTCAATCTGAGAACAGGCGGCATGGATCTTACTCGCCACCCCGACGGAGGTAACCCACATGTCAATCGTATCTGCCCAGGAGCCTGATGACAGCCACCCCTTGGACGCTCAGTTGAAAGTATCCTCCAGCCGTGCGCTGGCGGAGCAATCGTGTTTCGACGACAAGGTCCCGGATTACGCCGTTGCTATTCTTCGACCACTTCACAGTGAATATCTAATTCTCAAGCCTACCATCGCGGATCCTCAACTCGTATCTCTACTAGAGGATATCTATGCAAAGCGATTGAACTGTAAATTGGCCTGGGTGAGCGATTTACACCTTCGATCTGGCATTGATCGATATCAGACCACTCGAGGAGTCTTATACGAAAGGCTTATGACGCCCGAGCGAAATACCGGACCATTGCGGGCCAGAAAGAATATGACGAGTACCTCGCCTCAAAACCACCGGACCTGACCGCAATCCTTATCGCTCCGAAATCACGGGCTCCCAATCAACCTGCCTTAGCAGCACCTCGTTACAAAACCTGCTGCGCCGAGTTGGACCCGAACGCGGTTCCAACCGGCTGATCCGGAATGCTGCTGCGCCGGCTGACCCGAACGCGGTTCCACCGGCTGATCCGAATGCTGCTGCGTCTGCTGACCCGAACGCGGTTCCACCGGTTGATCCGAATGCTGCTGCGCCGGTTGACCCGAACGCGGTTCCACCGGTTGATCCGGAATGCTGCTGCGCCGGTTGACCCGAACGCGGTTCCACCGGTTGATCCGAATGCCGCTGCGCCGGCTGATCCGAACGCGGTTCCACCGGTTGATCCGAATGCGTCCGCGCCCAACATCGCTAAAGCGGCTGCTGAGCTTTCTACATCCGGTGACATTATCCAGCGTGTTTTGCGGGCAGACATCAGGTATTTATTGAACGAAGTTCTATTTGTATTATGCGATGTTACCCATGCGCGAAAGGCTGCGCGAGGATCTGACTCACCGGGCCGTGCAAATGACTTATCGCATTTTAGCGATCATCATTGTGCTGATCGGAATCGGCTTTGCGGGTGCAGAATTCCTGGGGAGGTTCACCAAGTTTGATCTCAAGGGAGCTTTTGGCCTCACGGTCGGTTTCCGTCGCCTTCTCTGGAATTCTCGGCGGATGTGTAAGCATGTTGCAGCGCATCCAGAGCACTCCGAGTGAGGGCGATGCGCTCTTTAATCTCGCGGCGCTTACGAATGGTTGGCGGGGACTCTCACTTTCGCCTCTCTATGGCGGAATTTTCGCTTCGCTTCTTTTTGTGCTGTTTGCTGCCCGGTATCCTGGAGGGCTCCGTCTTTCCTAAAATCAATACCCCGGGTAAACTTTTGCCTCCTACGCAAGTGGAAAAAGCTGAATCCAATTCAGCTGCGGCGCCTCAAGTGGGGAAGCCAGCCGAGCCTTCTGTTACCCCAACATCGACGCCTACCCCAATGCCAACCGCAACGCCGCCGACTTTACAAGCTACCGATTTCTTAAGAGGGACAGGTCCTACGGATGGCGTTTCGTTCGCGTTGCTCATCGTCTGGTCGTTTATCGCAGGATTCGCTGAGCGACTTGTTCCTGACACCCTAAACCGGCTGGTCGCGAAGAATGAGGCAATCAAGGCACTAATAGTTAAAGCGGTTCTGAATTGAACCGAGTGCAGATACAAGATTTTAAGCAAGACTGCTGATTTGCGCTCCTCAATCAGTCACTTGCATTCCGCCATACGATCGCTATTGTTTGGGACGTAAAAGTTTATCCTGGAACAAGGCAAAGGCCTTGCGTCCGGGAACCAATTCGTTTTCCATACTTTCGTCTGCGTTTTTGCAAGCGCCGCTGACTCTGCAAAAAAGCCGGCTAATGATTCTGACAAACGGCTAACCCCTATAGCCTCCGCTTCGAATACCCGCAAAGCGACAGAATGCTTCGCTACCGAAGATTGCTCTTCAGCGTCTTTTCCGCCGTGGTGCTGTGCGCCATGGTCTGGCAGAACGCGCGAATGCAGTCTGCCGCTGCGACGCATCACAAACACCACTGAGGATGGGATCAACATCAATCCCTCGATCAGCGGCGACGGGCGTATCGTCGCGTTTGAGTCGACTGAAGATGTCGCAGGTACGGGCGGTCCGGAAGGCTTTCGAGCGATCCGCGCCAACGTTGCTATCGATCCAGCTACTTTCGTAGAACTTGGCGCAACACGCGCTCCCGCGCCGGCTATCTCGCAAGATGGATCTCGCATCGCCTTCGCTTCAAATGATAATCCCCTGGGAACTAACAACGATGGAAACTCCGAAATATTTCTTTACGATGGCACGAGGATGATCCAGGTTACGGACACCTCTCCGCGCGACATTTCAAATCGGAATATCGACGGAAATTTCCAGCCTTCGATTTCCGACGACGGTCGCTTTATCGCCTTCTCCTCAAATCGCGATCTGGCAAACCAGAACGCCGACGGCAATCTAGAGATTTTCGTTTACGACTCGGTAACCGTCAGCTTTGCTCAGCTTACGAATTCATCGGGAATCGTGAGGCGCGAGTGACGCGAAACTCAGTGGCAATGGCGCGAACGTGGCTTACATCCGTGACATCGGAACAACCGCGAGCGTCAATCGTGATCTACTGATTCAGAACCGCGTCGGCGCTCGCATTAATTCGCACGCTTGCAGCCAATGCCCCCTTGCTGGCCATGACCTACGGCCGTGCGATAAGCGATGACGGCGCACGCGTGGTCTGGTCAGCGCAAACTACTCGAACACCTCACAGCTTTTCCTATTTGATGCACGGAACGACAACACGACGCGGCAGATTACGAACTTGCCGTCGCGCGCTATTGACGTCCCGCTGCACCCAAAGTATCAGCGGCGACGGCGCCAGAATCTCTTTTCGCTACGCGACGGACCGTGGCAGGTCAGGGCAATAACTCAGATGCGAGCGTTGAGCTTTACACCTTCGATATTCCATCTGGGACCCTGGGACGCGTCACGAATGTGAACGCGTCTGGCGCGACTTTGCGGACGTAGTCTCATCAATGAACGATGACGGCTCCGTGGTCGCGTTCAACTTCCGCGTGTGCTCTCGGTCCTGTTTCCAGAGAGATTTTCGAGAACAACTCCGAAATCTATATCAGCGCAACGCCGCCACGGCCTGCTTCAGGGAACCTAACAGTTCTAAACCGCGCCTCTCTCGGTCACGAACCATCAATCACCAAAGCCGTAGCGCCAGACAGCATCGCCGTGGCACTCCAGGGAGCACTGGCATTCACAACGCAACAAGCCCAGCGACAAGCTGACGGCACCTTTCCGACGACGGTGGGTTCCACGAGCGTCACTGTCAACGGCCTGCCGGCCCGAGATATTTTGTTTCTCCCAGCAGGTGCATTTCCACGTGCCTGCCGCGACTGGGCTGGGAATCGCCGAAGTTGTTGTCACAAACTCAGACGGCTTTCAAAGTCGAGGCAACATAAACACGCTGAGGGCTGCGCCTGGCATCTTCACAAAAACCGGCGATGGCTTGGGCGAAGGCACAATTTTGAATGCCGATACATTGCAATCCGGACCCTTCGATCCACCGGCGGCAGCCTGCGCCTGATCGTGTTCGCGACAGGCGTACGCAGCAGACGAATGTGTCGGTAGCTGCGGGTGGCCGCGCGTTAACTTTGGGTCGATCGTGCAGACATCCAACCTGCCAGGCCTGGACGAGATTCACGTGCTGGTTCTGCGGATTTGCGCGGCGTCGGTAAAGTGGAGTTGGTGGTAAGAGCTGACGGCCGCGACAGCAATTCCGCCGGCGTAGAGTTCAGCGGAGACGCGCTTCGCGACATTTTGATAAATGAATTTCTGGCAGATCCGCCAGAGGGCGTGGCGAGGCGATGCCAATCGCGACGGCGTGCGCGATTCGGCTGACGACGAATTCGTTGAATTATTAACACGACAACCCACGACATCGATATCAGTGACTATCGTATTCTCTCGCGAGGCACTGGCGCCGATACGCTTCGCCATGTCTTTGCTGCCGGTACAATCCTTCCTTCATGCAGCGCAATCGTCGTGTTCGGCGGTGGCACCTTCTGCCTTCAATCAAACGACCCCGCCTTCAGCGGCGCGCGGGTTACCAAAGCGTCGACCAATAGCCTGTCATTGGTTAACTCCGGCGGCGTTATCTCGCTACAGGATCGGGCTGGAGCGATTGTGAACCTGGTTGCTTATGGCGGTTTCGAGTGCAATCGACGCCGGCAACAATCAATCAGTTACTCGCGCGCCGGATATTACCAGCCGCTTTGCAGCACCTCGCTGCCAGCAGCGGGGCTCGCGCCTTCAGTCCGGGCACGCAAATAAGCGGTGCGGCGTTTAGTTTATGCACGCCCGCGATCTCTCGGGTTGAAGTTTCGCCATCTTCTGCAACTATTACCGCCGGCGCGCGGCAACAGTTCACCGCGCGCGCGTTTGACGCCGGCAACAATGAAGTGCCGGGCGTACTGTTCACATGGCAGTCGGGCGATACGAGCGTCGCCACCATTGACCAGAACGGTTTCGCCAGTAGTCTCTCCGCGGGAGCGACAGACATTCGCAGCCGATTGGGCGGGAGTTGAGTCGCCTCACAGTTAGGTTGACTGTAAATCCCGCGGCTCCGCCAAATGTCGTTATTAACGAAGTTGATTCTGATCAGGCCGGCACAGATCACAAGTGAGTTCGTCGAGATCTCACGATGGCGGAACAGGCAATACTTCTTTGAGCGGCCTTGTGGTCGTTCTCTACAATGGTTCTAACGACGAGTCGTACGCGGCTTTCGATCTGGATGGTTTCAGCACCAGCGCCTCTGGATACTTTACGCTGGGGAACGCCGCGGTTCCGGGGGTGGATTTCGTGTTCAACGCTGGGACCATGCAAAACGGCGCCGACGCAGTTGCGGTTTACGTCGGGAACGCGTCTGCATTTCCTAACGGCACACCGGTGACCACGACGAATTTGATTGATGCGCTGGTCTACGATACTAACGACGCCGACGATCCGGGCTTGTTGGCGTTGCTGAACTCGGGCCAGCCACAAATTAACGAGAGCCGCCGGTAACAACGGCGAGATCAGCTCCGAACCAGAGATGTCCGAACGGCTCGGGCGGCGCGCGCAACACGTCAACTTACAATCAGTTTGCGCCCACACCGGATGGCGCGAATGTTTGCGTGGTGGTTACGCCGCCACCCACACTCTTTATTAACGACGTGTCAATGAATGAAGGCGACGCCGGACCCGCGACTTTCACCTTCACCCGTCAGCCTGTCGGCGCCCGCGCCTGCTGGAGGTGTCACCTTTGATATTGCCACTGCGTGACAGCACGGCCGGCGTTGCGGACAACGATTACGCGGCGAAAAGTCTGACCGGACAAACCATCGCAGCCGGCAATCAGACCTACACTTTCGATGTAATCGTCAATGGCGATGTCGCTGTCGAGTTAAATGAAATGTTCTTCGTTAACGTCAACAATGTGATTGGCGCCACCGTCGCGGACGCTCAGGGCCTGGGCACGGTCCTGAACGACGATAGCCCAGTTCTCAGCATTAACGATGTCGTCGCAAGCGAAGGCGACACCGGCACAACTATTTTCACTTTCACAGTTACCTCGTCTTTACCTGCACCCGCTGGCGGTATCACGTTTGATATTGCCACGGCTGACGGCACCGCCCAGGATGATAATCCGGCGACAGAAGACAACGACTATCTGAGGAGAAAACTCACCGCCCAGACGATCAATGCGGGTAACACAACCTATACCCTCGATGTAACGGTCAACGGCGACAGCGCTGGTTGAAGGCAACGAAACATTCTTCGTAAATGTAACGAATGTCACGGGCGCAGTAATCTCCGACGGAACCGGGCAGGCAACGATTGACAACGACGACGCTGCGAACCTGGTTATCAGTCAGGTTCTACGGCGGAGGCGGCAACTCCGGCGCATCGTTCACCAATGACTTTAGTCGAAATATTTAATCGCGGCGCAACTATGATCAGTTTTGCCGCAACGCCTTATTCGGTGCAGTACGCCGGCGCGACCGCCAGCTTCGGCTCGAGCAAAGTCGATGTAACTTCAGGAACCATCTCGCCGGGGCAGTATTTCCTCGTTCGACTCTCAAGCGGTGGCGCCAACGGCTCACCGCTGCCAACACCTGACGCGACCGGCAGCATCAATATGGCGTCCGGCGGCGGGCAAAGTCGCGCTCATCTCCGGCACGTCCGGCGTTGGACCGGAAGCGGTTGTCCGCTCGCCGCGTCAGTTGCGGATTTTGTCGGCTATGGTACGACCGCCGATTGCTTTGAAGGCTCCGGCCGGACGGCTGCGCCCAGCAATGTGACCGCGGCCCTCCGCAAGGCAGATGGTTGCACCGGATACAAACCACAACGCGGCGGATTTTTGCGGCGGCGCCCAATCCGCGTAACTCCACTTCCACACGTAATGACTGCAACGCGCCTTCCAGATGTTACGATTGATAATGTGACGATTGCAGAGGGTAACGGTGGTCCAGCGGTTGCGACTTTTACCGTGAGCCTTTCAAGGCCGGCGTTGCCGGGAGGTGTTACCTTTGACATTGGCACGCAAGACGACACTGCCACTAGCAGCGATAACGACTACGTTGGCTAAGAGTCTCGTCGCGCAAACCATCACCGCGAGGAAATACAACCTACACGTTCGACGTGACGGTTAATGGCGACATGACTGTTGAGCCTGATGAAACATTCTTCGTTAATGTGAGCAATGTAACCGGCGCAATTCTGGTTGACGGTCAGGGAGTTGGCACGATTCAAAACGATGATAGTGCTCCGCTGCCGAACCTTTCGATCAACGACGTATCGCAGAGCGAGACTAACAGCGACACAACCACCTTTACGTTCACTGTGACTTCGTCGTTGCCGGCGCCGGTGGGCGGGATCACCTTCAATATTGCCACCGCCGACGGCACTGCGCAGGACGACACGCCGCCGGCTGAAGACAATGACTATGTGGCCCGCAGCCTGAATGCGCAGACCATCACCGCGGGCAACACAACTTACACGTTTAACGTTATCGTCAATGGCGACATGCTGGTGGAGGCAAACGAAAGCGTTTGTCGGTCAACCTAATGAATGTTTCTAATGCCACCGTGTTTGACGGTCAGGGCCGGGAACGATCCAGGAGCGACGACAGCTGCGAATCTCGTCATCAGTCAGGTTTACGGTGGCGGCGGCAACGCGAGTGCGACGTACACCAACGACTTCATTGAGATATTCAATCGTGGCACAACGATCCGTCGATTTCTCAGTAACGCCATACTCGGTACAATACGCTGGCAGCGACGAGCAATTTCTCGACCAACAAGACCAATATCACTTCGAGGAATAATTCTACCCGGTCACTATTTCCTGATTCGGGAAGCTTCCGAGGGAGCTGCGGGTGTGCGTGTTGCCGGCTCCTGACGTCTCAACCGGCACGATCAACTATGGCGGCAACAGCCGGCAAGGTGGCCCTGGTTTCCGGCACCACGGCGCTAACGGGAAGCGGATGTCCGTTGAGTGCAACCGTAGTCGATTTTCTCGGCTATGGAACCACGGCTAACTGTTCTGAAACTGCGCCGATCGCAGTTTCCGGCACCAACTCAAACGCTCGGTCGGTGATCCGAATCGCGAGCTGCACCGACACCAACAATAATTCTGTCGACTTCAGCAATCCTGTAACCGCGCCGGTGGCCCGCAATTCAACGACGACACCAACCACATGTCCGTAGCGAAATTCAAAACGTTTGCTGCAGGTCGACGCTTCTGTTGCTGCTCACTGCCTCTTCGCGCCAGCTGCGTTATCCGCAGTCGAGCCGGATGCAACCGAACAACAACCCAAGCACGCCTGCCGAAGTTCGCGCGGAGTTTCTTCACGCCTGGCGCGGCTACAAGAAATACGCCTGGGGCCACGACGACCTGAAGCCTCTGAGCAAGAGCTTATCACGACTGGTACGCGCGAGCCGCTCTTGATGACGCCCGTCGATGCGCTCGACACGATGATCCTCATGGGCCTGAAGGACGAGGCCACCGGACACGAAGAATTACATCATCAAAAACCTCTCGTTTGACAAAGACATCTCCGTCCAGAACTTCGAAGTCACGATCCGGCTGCTGGGCGGGCTTGCTCTCGAGCTATCAACTCACCGGGCGACAAGCGTCTGCTGGCCCTGGCCCAGGACCTGGGCAATCGGCTGCTGCCCGTCTTCGAATCGCCGACCGGCATGCCCTACCGGTTACGTAAATCTCAAGACGGGTAAAGGTGCGGCAGCGAAAACAACTCCGGCGGAGGCGGGAACGCTGCTGATCGAGTTCGGCGCGCTCAGCAAACTCACCGGCCAATCCCGATCTTCTACGACAAAGGCGAAGCGCGCGCTGGTTGAAACTCTACAACCGCCGCTCGTCCTATCGGTCTGGTGGGCGACCAGGATAAACGTCGAAACGGGTGAATGGACCAGACACCGACAGCCACATCAGCGGGGCGATCGATAGCTACTACGAATACCTGCTTGAAGTGTTGGCTGCTATTCGACGACCAGCGACTGTCGGCGGATGTGGCTCGACAGCATCGCTGCGATTAATAAGTATCTTGCCGGACGAAGATCGAACCGGTGATCAAGCAGGCGCATGGAGATGGGAACTGCTGGTACGGCCACGCCGACATGAATACAGGCAGAGCGCGCCGCGACCGCCTACGGCGCGCTCGACGCCTTCTTCCCGGCAGTGCTGGCGCTATCGGGAGACCTCGAACCGGGCGCAGCGTTCTGCAGACAGTCGTCAATGAAGATGTGGGACCTGCACGGCATCGAGCCGGAAGAGATTAACTACCGGACGATGGCGGTTACCTATCCCGGCTATCCTTTGCGGCCCGAGATCGTCGAGTCAACTTACTATCTTTACCACTACGCGAGCCTTGAGGCGCCCGCTCATCGAGGAAAGGCATCGCTCTTGGGCAGGCGCGCTGTCTATTTGCGGATGGGCGGGCAGCTCTTTCGTGATTTCGTGAAGCATTGCCGCACGGACGAAGGCTACGCCGCGCTTGAAGAGTGTTAGTCACTAAAGAGAAGGCAGACTCGATGCAGAGCTTTCTCTTTGCGAGAGCTTTCAAATACTTCTATCTTCTGTTCGCGCGCCGAACGCACCCGTGGATTTTGATAAGGTGATCTTCAACACCGAAGCACATCCGATTCAACGTACCTGGAAGTAGTTCGTTTTCGCGTTCGGTGATCTGGAAGTGATTTGCCGGGACCGCGGGCGTCCCGCCCGCAAACGCGCCGAGGCGCGAAGTCTTTGAAGGGAGTCCGCATTTTCGTTCTCGCGCTTCGCGCTCATTGCAGGGCGGGACGCCCGCGGTCGCAGCATAATCACGTGGGGGCGGGTCACCGCACCCCGCAGAAAATCAGGGAAGGTCAGGCTTCAATGAGGCGAACCACCCGCAAACTTCAGCTCGTTGGTTCCCTACTCTTGCGTTCGCTGCCGCCGCGGTTGCGGCCAGACAAAGCAACCGTTAAGTCGTGCTGAACTGATTACCGCCGCGCGAAACGATGTCGAACGGCGCTATTGCGCTCTCATCACCCGAGATTCTTCCGGGCGCTCGCGAGGCTCGAGACGTTGGATCCCTTTCCTCCCTGACGAGAATATGGTGGTTTGGCTGGGAACGAACCCGCGCAGCCGAAAGGTTGCCGCCGATTCGTCGCGACCCTCGCGTCACTCTTTATTATTTCGATCGTGAGTCTCAGGCCTATGTCACCATCTACGGCATCGCCCGGCTGGTTAACGGTCCGAAAGCGAAGTTGAAATGGTGGAAGGATGATTGGAAAGACTTCTACCCCAATCGCACGAAGGACTTCCCTATTGATACGCGTCATCCTCCGGAGCAGCTGGAGGTCGTGAACGTGAAAAAAAGGAATCTTAAGGTGATCCGCACACGTGGAAGCCGCCGTCGGTGAAATTCGGTAAAGCAAAGTAGTTTCAGGTTCCAAGTTTCAGAGTTCTTTGTTTTTGTCCTGGGTTCGAACGAAACTTGAAACTTGACTGCTCAAATCCCAGGATATTTGCTAGCCTTATTGTCCCTAAGCGGAGTGGACGCCTCTTGCCCGTCCGATGCACAAACCTTAGAACTCCGGCTCATGCATTCAATTGCCGATCGCCATCACCGCAGCCCCTGCGCGAACACTTCGGTTTCGACGACTTTCGCGAAGGCCAGCGCGGAAGTGATTGCGGCGATTCTCGAAGCGCAAAGATGCCGTGGTTGTCATGCTTCCACCGGCAGCGGCAGAGTCTCTCTGCTACCAACTTCAGCGCTAATGTTGAGCGGCGCCACGCTCGTCGTCTCACCGCTGATAGCGCTGATGAAAGATCAAGTGGATGCACTGCACGCTCGGCAACTCCGGCGACGTTCATAAATAGTTCTATTCCCGAGCGGGAACAGTGGTCGCGTATTGAAGGGTTGCGGGGCGGTCAGTTCAAGTTGGTCTATGTTGCGCCCGAGCGTTTTCGCAGCAGCCGCTTTCTGCAGGCGCTCAATCAGTCAGCGTCTCGCTCTTCGCAGTTGATGAAGCGCATTGCATCTCGACCTGGGGCCACGATTTTCGTCCCGACTACCTGCGCCTGAAAAACATAATTCCGCTACTGGGAAAACCACAGACGCTGGCGCTCACCGCTACAGCCACTCCTTATGTTCGCTCCGACATAATTCAACAGCTCGGACTCGGTGAACCCTGAAGCATTCGTCAGTGGGTTCGACCGGCCGAACCTGACGATTGATGTCGTGCACACCGAAAAGGAGCGCGAAGGTAGCGCGGATTAAGCGCCTGGCAAAAACTCACCAGGGCTCGGGAATCATCTATGCCTCAACGCGTAAAGCGGTGGAGCAGGTGACATCGGAATTGCGCGCCCTGGGATTGGCGGTCTCGGCCTATCATGCCGGCCTGAGTGATTCGGCGCGCGTCAAAGCGCAGGAAGAATTCATGGCGGGACGCACGCAGATGATCGTGGCCACCAACGCTTTCGGCATGGGGATCGACAAGCCGGACATTCGCTTTGTTGCCCACTATCAAGATGCCCGGTTCGATCGAGGCCTACTATCAGGAGATCGGGCGCGCCGGACGCGATGGCCTGCCTTCGTCCTGTGTTTTGCTGTTCAACTACGCCGACAAAAACACCCACGATTTCTTCATCGAAGGGTCTTACCCGACCCCAGAGCTCGCTCGGAACATTTACAATGTCCTGGTCTCAACCGGCCTCAAGCGTATAGAACTTTCAGCGGCGGAAATTGCCAGGCGTGCCGGCGCTCGCAACGAAATGGCCGTTCAGTCGGCGCTCTACCTGCTCGAACGCGCCGGGACACATCGCCCGCACGGCGAAGGTTGAGCGCCACGGATCGGCAAACGAACCTCCGCCGTGGGAAAGAAGCGTGGCTGGAACCGAGGCCCGCTCTTGTGGGACCGCGGGCGTCTCGCCCGCATCTTCCGGTTGTTGAAAGCCCGGCGGCGGAAGTTCCGCCCGCCGCACGCGCGGCATCATCATGCTTGACAGTGTTCCAGCAACCAGCCTTCGCATCGACGCCGGCCGACGTAACCCGGCGTGCTGCTCTCGAGCGACGCAAGCTGCGTGAAATTATTGAGTTCTGTTACACCGAGATATTGTTATCGCGCGCACATACTGGATTACTTCGGCGATCGACATCACGCGCGCCAATGCGGCACCTGCGGAAACTGCTCGCCACACTCGCCGGCGCGGACCCCGCTGACCAGCGATGAGGTCTTAAGCGACGCAACAGCGCCTGGTCGCAATCGCCGCAAAGGGTCGACCGCCTCGCCGCCCGTCTCTGCCCGCGCGCTTACCGATGAAGAGAGTTTACGCGTACGGAAGATTCTGGCCTGTGCCGCCCGTATGAAAGGACGGTTCGGTAAACACTTGCTTGCGGCGAGCCTGCGTGGCTCGGCCGCGAAGAATGTCATGACCGCGCGTCTGAACGAGCTGTCTACCTACGGTTTACTTAGGGACATGCGACAGGAGGACATCCTGCTTTACATCGAGGCATTGCTTAGCGGCGGTTGTTGCGCAGGTGCCGCATTGGCGGGCGTGATGTCGATCGCCGATGGTCAGTATGTTGCGGCGTAACAGAATATTCTTCACGCGGCTGCGATCGCTCGAGAACCGGGTTGTCGGCTGGCGTCAGCGAAGGTGAACTAACAACTGTCAGCCAGCCGATACCGCTTAGCGCCAGCTGGCATTGCTGGCCACGATCGGCCTGTTGCGCTTCCTGGAGAAGTCTACGTCCGTGGCATCGGCTAAGCCGTCGCCTGGGCGATGTCTCGCTTTGCATTTCGCGCATGGCGCGTGGCGGGGTTCCGTCAACAACCGGCAGCTCTGTCGGTAAATTCGATGAAGAAGGCGTGGGTGTGTAAAACGCGAGACGTCGTGGGCTCACGAGTCGAACTCGAGGAGAAAGATCTGTCAGCCACGATCGTCTGTCGCCGAGCTACGGTCGTCTGTGGTGATCACTGCCGCCCGCGGCAAACACCCTCCCCGGGAGCGCTGGTCTCCGTCTCTTCACTGGTACTCCATGCCCAGCACTCGCTCGTGCTGTCAGATTCAATGCACCCGTCGGGGTTCCAGACGTCAACGTTAGTTCCATGATCAGGTATAGAGTGACTGTAGCCAGTGACACAACTCTGTGTTTCAGGCACCAGATGCAATGGCCTCAAATCTGGCGGTTATGACTGCAGCGGCAACTGCTGTGTTAACATCGCCACTCCACCACGCTCAGAACTGAAACTGTTATCGGGCGAAAATCGCGAAACTTATTCATCGGGGCTATAACGATGGGCGGCGTAACTCCGCTGATGTGGCAGAAGAACTTTACCGCTGCCGGTGGTATCTTTGCTAGCTCGAGAATCGCCGCATCAGCGGCCTTCGCGAGAAGTCGTCGAACAACACCTGCGGCCAATTCTGGTAAATCATCTAAGTATTATTTGAGTCAGATTTCAAGTTTCGAAGTTGAACCCGGGATGCAAAGCAAAACTTTGAAACACCACCTGTTGTATGGAGATCGCTTCGTGCGATAGTAAGTCCAAATCATCCCTTTCAGCTTCGCTTTCAGGCGGTCGATCTGCAGATGTGACATGGGCGAAAGGGCTCACGATCAATATGAGTGAAGGCCTTCTGGCCGCGCGCGGTTATTCGTCGGGAGGATCCAGCAATCCTGGGTGACCTGGCACGCCGTCGATATCGTTGCATATCCAGCGACGACTATGAACAACCGCGGCGGCAATAGAATAACGGTATCGTGGCGACTCCTGGTTTCGGTGCCGTATTACGCTTCGTATTTGCTGGGACCGCGCGGGCGTCCGCCCGTGAAGCGCGGGCAATGCGGACTCCCGCCAGAGACTTCGCGCCTTCGGCGCATTGCAGCTTGGACGCCCGCGTCCCGGCAAATCACTTCCAGATCACCGAACGCGAAAAACGAACTACTTTAGGTACGTTGAATCGGATGTGTAACGGTATTGAGATCACCTTATCAAAATCAGGGTGCGTTCGGGTGCGAACAGAGTCAATGTTGAATGCTCCGGCACTTTACTGCCTTCTGCTGGTGACTACGCTGTAACGCGGCACGTAACCTGATCACGTGCGGCTAATCTCTGAAAACTGCTGCCCCGGCATCGCAAATGCGACTCGCTGAATGCCTTTCGTGATAAACAATAAGATAATTGACTCGTCTGAGATGGCAGGATATCCTGAATATAATCTCTTCTTTGTGTGCCTTCATGGACAGCCTTCTGGGTCAGATCTCGGAGACGGAACTGCTGCTCTGTGACCTCCGCTGCAGAGGTCAGTTCATCTCAGTCACAGTACTTAACGTGTCCCTGTTTAATCTGGTCAGCTCTAACATTTCAAATTGACTGTCAATCACCCCATAAACTCTTCCATTCACCCGACTCCAGCTAGGTGATTAGTCTTGTAATGTACTGTCCATGTTTATTACCTCTTAAGGCAAATGCTAGTGCTGGCAGCAAATTTTACTCATTTTCAAAATATTTGGTTTTATAATGTTAGATACTTCGTGTCTTGCAGCCGGGGCCCGCTGGTCTTGTCACTGTGGCTCGAGGCAAGCTGCTGACCTCAGAACTAACGTCGATGAGACGTGCTGCCAGTTCTTGTAATCCGTGGCCTTCAGTAATCATGCGTCAGCATAATGGCTTCAGTGAAGCGCCCTTGCTCAGAAACTCAGGCAGGCTCCTTCCATACACGTCTTCAGCACAGGCTCAGCTTGAGGCGTCTTAAGGGTTTGCATCCGGCTGCAGCTGTGGTAGCCCAACGGCACCCAGTGCTCGCTACGGCGTAGACCGGTGACAGCTCAGACAATTCACGCGCCACCAGCACCTGCCAGCTGAAGTCGTGGAGTGTGCCTTGTCATTGTCTTCCGCGCCAGTTAATGAGGCACTGGACTCGGCACAGTTTCAGGCTGGACGAATAGTGTTTCTCAACCAGCCACGGCAGCATGAACACCGCTGTTGCCCACTCAAGTACCGATAGAACTCCGAATCAGAAAACAGTGACAGTATTCCCGAGTGATATTGACACCAGCTTTAGGTAAAACTCCAGCCTTGCCAGTAGTGTGATATAAATCCACGATCGTTATATTGCGGTCTATCTTGTAGATGACTTGCAGCGTCGTGTCAGTTCGTTCCTCGAAACTCACGACGGCGTCAAGCTATTCGATAGGTGACCTCCTGTATTATTGTGGCGTTCAGGCGACCAGCGAAACCACGGTGATCTACTTTGCCGGCTGGCGTGATGTCTGCTGTCGTACAACATCCAGTCCCCTTACCGTAAAACAACGTCGTGGTAAGACGTCGCGCTGTCGATCGTTGATCGAAAGGTTCGTCGGTTTAGTCATTGCCCAACTCATCTGGGAGCCTTCACGACTAACGAGAATATCGAGCTCTCGTCTTGCCATTCCACGACCTGTTTTGTTTGGATAGCTCTGCCAAATTGGCGTCGTCGTCCTTTGCGTGCCATCAGGTAGCACACCCGCAGGCGCGGTAAAGACGCGGCCGCTGGACCCGATTGTCGTCACCTCAATCGCTGGGTACGTTACGGCAGCCGATGGGGCGTTCCACATCGGTCTGACGTCACCCGACCGGAAGGCCAGCGATCGCGCGATCCGCCGCGTACCGGTGATGTCTTCCGTAGATGGCACGACTGCCGCCAGACGCCTATTGTCTGCTGTGTCGAAGATGTTAACGATGTGAGCTCCGCTGTCGGCGAAAAGCTGCCGGCTGGCCTGAATCAGAAACCCAGCGCGATCACACTAACACCGGCCGTTGCAGCAAAGCTGATCGTGATATTTCGACAAGTCGATGCGCCGATCTTGCGCCGCCAGGTGATAACCGGGTTCGCGATAATGGGCCACGTGGTGCGCTGCCCGTGGTTGCGGCGTTCGTTACGCTCCCCGCCACCGTGCCACGTCAGTGACGATTTACCTGGTGGCGACCTACTTCAGTGGATCTTTAACCGTTATACGGACACGTCGGCAAATGACATCCGTGGTACGGAACGCTGTGCGAGTGAAGCCGTCGGCGTATGTACAAACGCATTTAGCCTCGACCGAGGAGGCAGTATGGTCAGGATAGCAAGCGTCACCTCCATTGTTGATAACAGAGGCTCCCAGCTCATTTGCGTATCATCGTGACATCGAAGTGGTCACCGGCTGCTCAGACACTTTCGCCGCAGTGTGTCACAACTAGCGGCAATGAGTGACACCTCCAACAGGCAGCCTGTGTTTGACCTTCGATTGAGTCTGCCTGGGGTGGCATATAAATCTGTGAACACAAACAATATTGACGTGTTGCCTCTCTGGTGTCACTCCGTCTCAGCACGACTCACTGACGGCCGGATCTTGCCAGTCGGCGTCGTTGAGCCAGCCAGACCAGCGCATCAATCAGATTCGTCGTGGTCACTGTATAATGCCTGGGCGCGTTTCTGACAACCTGCGTCGGCTAAATTTAGCGTTAACGAATCACCCCCAGTGCATTAGCATCGTATCAGGCCAGGTAACCATCAAGCGTGCGATGTCGTTAAACCATTGTAAAGATCGTGCCTGTTCGCATCGTAGATCGGCAATTCCAGCATGAAATCAACTTTCGTTAACTATAACGGCATTTAACTGCGGTTACGATCAATCTAGCTTGAGCGACTCAGCTCTCTTGAAATCATCAGTGGAAACGAACCGTTCTGATCCGTCTGACTGTTTGCTTTCTGTCGATAATGTGTACGCCCGGCTTCTGGTGCCGGCGTTACGCGCTCCATGCTGCGAGGAAGATGAACGCCCAGCCCGAAGAATGTGCTCGCCGCACCGTATTCGATCGCCGCTGTGAGAACAACGCAAGGCGTATCCAGCGCGATAACTGATTGGTTGCCGGCGTCGATATCATACCGGGTCCCGTTTCGCCGGCCAGTCTGGCAGTTTCTTTCGCCGGGCAATATTGTTGATCGACTGGCGTATTCGCGCCGGAAGATAGAAGACGAAGATATAACCGACATTCTGCTGCCATGGGAAGAACCAGTACCGGCAGCTAAATCATGGCGGCCTCAGTAGGCTCCGACGATATCGTATTTATCGGCACCTGCACCAACGCCCGCGCCTCGCTGGATCTGAAATTCGTTTATCCGTCGCGGCATGGCGGCAGATACTGTCGCGGCTATCTTTACCACCAACCACGCCGCACTGAATAACGCGATAAATCAGTAACGAACAGATGCGATCACTCAAAGACAGCACCTACGTCCGTTTATCGCGAGATACACGATCAATACTACCGGTCGGACCCACAATAATCGGCATTTAAAAATATGCTGCCGGCTACAACATGAATGTGACCTCATGTTTATGTTACTCGACACAACCATCTGGGAGTTCTGTTGTATTTAAGCTTTAAAGCGTTCCCGCTGTCGATTTTGTGGCACTCGCTGAGCTGCAAAACCCTGGAACCACAAATGTTAAGTATTTGCCTTGTGATAGTCTTCCCAGTCTGCAGCTGGTGTGGTTCGTGATCGTAGGCATTTGATTATGTTCTGATAGACCCATGGCTTTGTGCCTTTGTCTGTAGTTGAAATCTGGACCATCAGGCTGCGACCACGGAAGTGTCACATTCAGCCGTGCGTGTTCCTCCACGGGAAAGATAAAGCTCAACCTTCAAATCTGTATGACCTCTCGAAATTCTGGCGCCGTCTGTGCAACAGGATCTATAGCGCGACGGCGGATAGTAATCTGCTACGCGTCGTGTTCGCGTCGATAGCCTGTGAACTGCGTGCGCCGTGTCTATGGCAGCATTAACTCTGCCAGGTAATGCGGCTTTCGATGCGAACTGACCAGATCGGCTCGCGATCGCAACGCCATTACAATTTCGCGTCGCTCCGGTGTATCGATGTGAAAGCTGAACTGCTTGACGATTACGGGCAAATGTTTAACGACGGAAGAACTGGCGACAGATGAATAAGTCAGAAACTGGTCTAAGTGTCATTGATCCCAGCTGTCGCGCAGTAACCTGGATAAATCTCTCATCGAACTCCAGCTCGTTAGTTCCCGAGTCATTTGGCTGAAAATCAGCCGGGTCTCGCATGGCACGAAATTCTCAACCAGCTCATTTGTAGCATAGCTCAGCCTTGCACCAGCTGCCTCAGATGCTAGATCTGCCGCCAGTCGAGGATTGATCCACTCAGTGTGTTTGTGATGTCACAGCGGGAAATTCACTCTGTGCGGCAGCATGCTGTCGATGGCAAAGCAATTCACTGCCAGTGATCAAGCAGACTAAGTTAGCAACGTAGATCGACCAGCTTAGCTTTTTTGCGGTCAACGGCTTTTCTAAACATGGAAAACAGACAATTCCCCGGACGCAAACCGGGGCGTCCCAATGGCGATCGTCTGTTGGCGACTGAAATCGGCGGTCTTGCCTTGTATCTCGGTTCAATTCGAGAAACCGCACCTTCAATTAGTGCCCTTGGTTACTTCGCGGCCGGGACGATTGTCGAAATTCGCTCAGCAGCTACGATCTGCTGAACGTACAGCGCAGCAACTCCTCGGTAAAGTCGGCGGGAATTACTGGCGTGAGGAGTAGATGTTGAGGTAACAAATAAATACGCTGCCGCATGAATTGGTCGGCTTTCCACTGCGTAAGGAGTGGTTACCCCGAGAGATGATACAGAGACAGACTCAGAGATCTACCAGCGGCAAACGGCACAGGCCCAGACGGATAAACCAACCTTTCATCTAGCGCCGCGGCATATTCCTTCAGTGTACTGAGTGCCTTATATTTAGAGAATCATAGAAAATTCAGGAAGACAAACTCCCGGATGGACATCCAGATGCCCGCAAGCGATGATCCTTTAAAATGCGAACGGCTTGGCTAAGCACCGTAGGTTGTCATGAATAAGGGCGCTGTTCAATACACGATGTCTGCTGGATGATCACTTCGACACGACCATATTTAATTGGTAGTTCAATTCGGAACCGATGGGTACGTTCATGGCGGCACGCGTGGGACGTTCAGCTTTGTGATCAACCAGGTGATTCGCGTCAAATTCGACAGTAACCAGTGGGACGTTCTCTTTGGCGAATTCTAGCAGACTGCGGCAGGTGACCGAACGATGCGGTCAGTGGCACGAGCGGGCGCTTCGTTTTTTATTCTGTACAATGTATTGTTTCGCTCGGTCGTAAGACTGCCTCGAATGGTCTCGATGCCGAGATCGGAGGTATTGTGTCACTCAGACTTGGCTGATAAACATAAATATCTCTGGTAAATTACAGTTGAATCCGCGATGGTAAGCGAAAGGTATTCGCATTGTGAATGTCGGCGTGTCGGACGCTATGTTCCACAATGTACCCGGGCGTCAGTGAATGAATTCACCGAACATGTAGTTGCACGATTAATCCATGCCGCCTGTTCTCAGGTGGCAGAGACCTTCGAAGTCGCTCTTGAAAACCGGTAGCCGTCGGCAGGAGTTGATGAACGACCGGTCAGCTGCTTGGTAAATTATCACTTTATTAACAGACTTAGCGAGGCAATTTCACCAAATAGCTGATCGGCGGTTCGCATCAAATCGCTGGGAGCGTCTTTCGTCATTCCGGCAAGTTGGTGGTCCCGTCGCTGGCATGGCAGCTGGCGCGCATTGGCGATTCGGCGCGGTTATCGACGAACGCGGCGATCGCGCCTCGGCCGGCCATAGCGCAACCGGCATTACAACGATCCCGCCGAAAGCTGTTGCGTATCGATCCCCTACGAACACACCGACGACCAGCGACCAGGATCTTTCGAAAGTGCGTCTTCGCCTGGCTATATCAGTCGCATCCTGGTCTGTTTGCTTATATCTCTGCTGCGCCTGCACCACCATATGGGCAGTAAAGGTAAGCGGATAGTTAGTGCGCTAAGTGGTATTACCAAACGTTTGGCGCGATCGAGTTCTGGCGAAGGCTGATTCAGGGGTCGGTAAATTTCGCCTATGCCGGTTGGAGCAGGAAATCGACGCGAGCGCGATCAACGTTTCGGGGAGTGAGGTGGCTGATAGCTGGTGGCTGGCGCCAGCTTCGCGGCGAGTCATCACCCGCGCTAGACTGACACTTTGTGCGTTCTGGAGCAAAGTTAATTGGATTGATGCCTCAAAGATGCCACCGTTGACCATCACACAGGCTACGGAGAATTTTGAAGAAGCTAACCACACCGGCTTCGGTTCGCGCGTGTATTGCTCTCCACTAACGCTGTTAACAGCTGCGCCAGTAAAAACCCCAGCATCTTTCCTCGGCAGCCTCATTATAGGCGGGTTCCCTGCGATCGTCTTTGCTCAACGATCATCATACAAATGCGCGGCAGGCACTATCTCAGTGGCTGCATGACTGTTATTAGCTTCAACGTTGAAACAAGCGGCGATAAGTGTCGCTTGAGGAAATACATGCGGACCGTCACGAAGCAGATGTGCGATCTTCCACCAGCATTTGTTCTTCTTCAGCGGATATTGCTCGTCGCGATCATTCGCCGGTGAACTTCAGTTTCGCTGTGTCGTCAGACAACTAGCGTCGATGTCGAGGCTTACGTACGAGTAGATACGGACAATTTGCTGAAATCAAAGCAGTATCTGGCTAGCGCGGTAGCCAATGGAAGTCGGCATCATTCCCAACTTCGGCGGCAGGCATGACTCATTCAATTTCGCTCACGTCGCATTGATAATAATGGTGATAAATCATTCCTGCTGCGCTGGTAACCCCGTTGGTTTCAGTTCTCGGATCTGCCTTTCGGCAGCAGCTATCACCCTCACCCTCGGACAACCGGCGAGTACGTCCAGTCACGTCTGGCATTTCAATTCATGAATTCCCGGCCTATCACGACTTTCTGAGTGCGCCATTTAAACTGACCCAGACGGCGTCGACGATCCGTTTAATGTGCGGCAGATATCACCAATCGTCGAAGTCGACCTCCGGCATTCCCGACCGTTTACCATTCGGCGACGGAAGCTGCGTCAACTCGGCGCACATTCGATGCGTTAGTGAGCCTTCCCACCAGTCGACAGCGCGAATCCAGATGGCATAAACGTATTGCCGATCGACCTGGATCGTCTACGCTACACAACAGTATTGATGTCCAGGTGATCAACGCTCGCTCGAGCATTTCTGCGCCGTAAACGATTTCGCTGGCATAAATCAGATCGTCTGTTCAATCAGTCCAGCGCCGGCAACATACCTCCTGCGCGGGCAATGCCGCGGCCTTCAGTAATCGCACTGTATTATCTCGGCACCGGCACCTTCGATATTGGCTGATCACGCACGATCCGGCACGGCGATTCATCGGCGACCCGATAATTTTCCCTTCAGTAGAGCACGTCGTGCCCATGTGGTGATCAACTTCCTGGATGTCTTAAAGCGCTATATAACAGAGCAACCGACAGCCCGGAAGCGAATCCCATGAAACCACGCTCGGCTTTGTTGCCGTTTATCTGCTGTTTGCTTCCTTCAAACAGAGTCGCGCTGAAACAGCGCGGGACTTCATTACTCTGATTTTTCGGGTCTGGTCCTTTCGGGCGTGCCCGAGCTGTTTAGCCGTTTGTTTTACGTGGCCGCAAGTCGCCTTAACCACCACGTTTTCCAGTTGTGCTTATACGCCGCTGCAAACGCGACTGTCGAAAAGCAGCGACTCGGCATCATCGCGCAAAGATTCGTTCAGGTATCCCGGCGCTCGCTTCTTACTGGGACCGCGGGCGTCTCGCCCATAACCGTTGAGCGCCGCTAAAATACAGAGTCTTCAGTTCCGGCAGTGGGCCCATCGCTGAATTATACAAACATCGCCAGGCAGGGCGTTACGACAATTGAGTCAAAGACCCCAGGATAGTGGTGACCGGTCGGCAAGTCAGGGGCTTGCCGCGCACCTGGGCGGCAGGCGCGACCTAGCGGCTAGCCGCCGCAAGCAACAGCACTTACGGCACCGTTCCCCTACCTTCTTCGCTAGAACACATACCACCCAATGCTGATCATTGCCGCGCAGCTTTGACGCCAGCGCGACCTTCAGGCGCAATGAAGAGAGCCGCTTGGTCAGGAACACCTTCACGCCGCCACCGGCAGCGGCCAATGGGTGTACGACGTATCGAATACGCGGGGTTGTCGTGTCGAAATCTACGCCAAGAACTGACTCCGATGACGCAAGATACCAGCGCCGGCTACACTACATACGGAACGAATCGTTTGCTGGAGTCGCCAAATCGTAGTCAGCACTCACACCTGTCCAAGGTAATCCCGGTCATTAGGGTTGTTGGTCATGTACAAGAGCGAACTCGGGCTCGATGCTGACTCGACGCGTAGCGTAAACGCGAAACGCGATCCTCCGGCAACACCCGTGCGGAATCCTGCCGTCGTCTGAAGTGAATCCTGACGCGCCTCGGTTAATCTTATTTCAGCTTTAGGGCGAGGCGAATCTTCGTCCTGGTCTTGCGCTACGGCGAGGAGAATAGAACAACACCAGGGCGGCGCTAATTAACGTAACGAACGGCGCCGGCGTCTTCGGATCGATGACAGTCTCATTAGTCGTAACTCTTGCGGTCAGGCTTAACAGCAAAAACCGCAGACGACATCGCGGCTACCATGCCCACTGAAGCCTTCAACAAAAAGCACTTTCCCAAGCATGGAAGCGCTCGCGGGCAGACGATCAAATCCCACTCCACGAAATAACGTAACTACTTCAGCGGCTGGATCGACTGGGATGACGCAGCCTTGACAGACCAACCTTATTTTGGCTGAATGCTCGCGTTCTGCTTATTCCCCTTGCGTTAGGTGATTCTCCAAGCAAGATCCTAATAATGTGGCGAGTGGGCGCCGATGGTCTCCGTTGTACGCGCGTCGAACAATAATCGGAAAAGGATACTGCTATGAGCACACCAGTTGACGCCTGCGGAGCCAGGGTCAGACGGCCGCTGTCGCGGATGGATCGGGGATTCTTTGGACATCCGCGAGGGCTCGTCGACCTTGTTCTTCACGGAGATGTGGGAACGCTTCAGCTATTACGGCATGCGTGCCACTCACTCTGTACATGACGAAGGCGCCTGGCCGAGGGCGGCCTGGGCTTCTGACGACGAAGTACGCGGCCCTGATTTATGCGACTTACGCTTCCTCGGTTTGGTATTTGCCGTTGATCGGCGGCTGGTTGGCTGACTAGCGTCTTGGCGCGCGTCGTGCGGTCCTAATCGGCGGAATCATCATCGCTTGCGGCCACTACTCGATGGCCATCAACACTCACCTGAACTTCTATTCGGGCCTGATACTAATCGCCTCGGCACCGGTTTGCTGAAGCCAAACATCAGCGCGATGGTGGGCCAGCTCTACCCGGACAAGGGATCAAGCGCCGTGACGCGGGCTTTTCCATTCTCTACATGGGATCAATCGCCTCGGCGCGTTCCTGTCGCCGATCATGGTCGGCTTCCTGGCGCAGAGTTCACTGGTTTCGCGGTTTCATTTCGCGGCTTCGATGGGCTTCGACCTCTGCAACTCTGTCCGGCACTGGGGCTTCGGCGCGCTGCGGGCGTGGGCATGACGCTAGGCCGATTCAGTATAAGATCGTCGGCGGCGCACGGTCGAGTGACGTCGGGCGAGAAGCCTGATCTACCCAAGAGTCAGGCAGGAGAACTCCCGTCTGGGCAGTGCCCAGGGTTTGATCTTCGTCACGCTGGGTCGCGGCGTTCCTTGGCGGCAGCCGATCGGCGGAGGGACTCGGCTACCGGTCTGGCGACGCTGGTTTCGATCTCGGCGCTGTTTCCGGGGTAGTGGGCTTCTTTGCCGGTTACCTGGTCGGGCACGACACAGGCTTCTGGCCGGCGACGAGCTGGAAGCGCGTCGCCGGTTATCTTCATTCTGTTTGTCTTTTCGATCCTGTTTTGGATGACCTACGAACAGGCCGGCTCGAGTCTGACGCTTTTCGCCGGATTCGCATGACGACTGCTCCACCGTCTTCGGTTGGCAGTATGCCCGTCGAGGTTGGTTTCAGTCGGTGCCGGCGATTTTCGTGATCATCTTGCGCGCATGTTCGCGGCAGCTTGTGGCAGAAACTTTACGGGCGACCGGCAGCCTTCGAGTCCGGGCAAGTTTATCTATGGGCTGCTGTTCGCGGGCATCGCCTTTGGTCGTGGTGACGATCGCGCCGATGGTCGGCGGCGGGGGCCGCGTAAGCCCACTTATGAGCTCGTAGCTGGTCTACCTGCTGCGAACGTTTGGCGAACTGTGTCTGAGTCCCGTCGGCCGCAGCACGGTCACCAAGCTCTCGCCGGCGCGATGGTTGGGTCTGATGTTGGGCGTGTGGTTCCTGTCCATCTCGATTGGCAGCTACATCGCCGGGCTTACCACGCGCCTGTTCGAGGGCAATGACGCCGCCGTGCTGACCCGAGAGGCTTCGCGATCTTTGCGGGGATCACGCTGAAAGCTGGGACAGCACTGGTTCTGGCAATCTTGACGCCTTTCATCAAGCTCATCCCTCCAGGAGGCAATCTAAAGACAAATGGAGTAGGGTCTTGTTTTTTTGGTTTTCCTAGCAATGCATGTG
>ERZ1370068.406-contig-10367_pt1 | contig 38923 bp, 43 predicted proteins | sample MGYA00561227_ERZ1370068 | MGnify/ENA primary metagenome ERZ1370068 (study PRJEB38410, sample SAMEA6850437) | metagenome | study: Metagenomic assessment of the ecological functions of the soil: analysis of the soil microbiota associated with the...
CCAGTGCGCCTCGCCGACCCACCAGGCTCGGCCCGCGCGCTCGAGACACGCGAGCGCTTCGAGCGCGTGCCGGATGCCCTCGGCGGAGCGCCCGGAGAGCGGCGCTTCCTGGGCGAGGACGTAGTGAGCCTTGCCGAGGGTGGTGGTATCGCCGCAGCGCGCGGCGTCGGCGATCGCCCGCTCGGCGCTCTGGATCGCCCGGAGCTGATCGCCGACGAAGAGGTGCGTGCGCGCGAGCAGGAAGTGGTAGTAGCCGGAGAGCGCGGCGTCGCCGAGCCGGTCGACGCTCGCCTTCCAGTGGAGCAGGACGCTCAGGACCTCGCGGAAGCGCCCGAGATGGATCAGCGACGAGGCCTTGTGGAGGACCAGCCGGAGGCGCCGCTGATCGCGCGCCTCCGCCGGCAGCCGCTCGCACGTGCGCGAGCGCTTCCTCCAGCGCTCCGAGCGCCTCGGCGTGCGCGTGGCCGCGCGCGGCCTTCTGGGCGACCCGCGAGAGGCATTCCACGGCGCGGTCCGATTGATCCGGTCCGAGCGTAGTGGTATGCGAGGCGGTCATCGGCGTCCTCGAGGCGGCCCTCGTAGAGTCGCTCGAGGGCGCGCGCGGTGGCCGCGTGGAGCGCGTGCCGCTGGGCGACCGGGAGGCTCTCGTACACGACCTCCTGGGTCAGCGCGTGCTTGAAGACGTAGACGGACTCCGCCACGCGCGTCTGCTCGTAGAGGAATTCGAGCCGCGTGAGCTCGCGGAGATGGTGCTCGATGTCTCCGGGCCCCCGCCACACGGTCTGGAGCAGCCGGAGCGGCACCTCGCGCCCGATGGTCGAGGCCAGGCGGAGCGCATCCTTGACGTCCTCGGGCAGGCGGTCGATCCGGGCTCGCAGCGCCTCCTGGACGGTGTCCGGCACCGCGATCCCGCTGGCCGCGTCGGGCTGCTCGGCGACCGCCCGGCACAGCTCCTCCAGGAAGAACGGGTTGCCCTCCGCCTTGCTCAGGATCGCGGGGGCGAGCGCGTTGTGCTCGCCGCGCGGCCGCGAGGAGACCCTCGACGATGCGCTGGCTGTCGCCCCGCGAGAGCGGCTGGAGCGCCAGCTGGGTCGCGTAGGACCTGTTCATCCACGGCGGCCGGTAGCCCGGGCGGTACGTGAACAGCGAGAAGACGGAGGCGCCCGTCGTGGTCTCGATCAGCGCGTCGAGGCATTCCTCCGACGTGCGGTCGACCCACTGGAGATCCTCGCACACGAACACGATCGGCCGCTGCCGGCTGCCCCGGAGGCCCATCTGCCGGAGGGCATCCACGGTCCGGGCCCGGATCGCCTCCGGCGTGAGCACGCTCAGCCGCTCGGTCTCCTGCTTCACCCCGAGGAGGTGGTGCAGGTAGACCGCCCACTCCTCCGGGTCCATCCCGAGCTCCTCGAGCCCCGAGCGCACCTTCCGGGCCATCGAGGCCGGGCTGTCGCCCTCCGCGATGTGGAAGCTCCGCCGGAGGATCGCGATGACGGGCAGGTAGGGAACGGCGCTCCCGTACGAGAGGCAGTGGCCCTCGAACCAGGCGATGCGCTCGCCCCGGAGGCTCTTCTTCAGCTCCAGGAGCAGGCGGGACTTGCCGATCCCGGCCTCGCCCACGATGCCCACGACCTGGCCGCGCCCTTCGACCGCAATGGCGAGGCGATCGCGCAGGAGCTCGAGCTCGTGGCCGCGGCCGGCGAGCACGGTGAGCCGGCGGCCCGCCTCGAGGCTGCCGCGCTCGACACCCTCGAGCCGGTACGACCGCGCCGTCGCCTGCAACCGGTGAGGGGAGAGGACGAGCGCGAACCGCCGGTCGAGGAACGGGGCCGCCGGTTCGGAGACGACCGTTCGGTCGGGCTCGGCGCGCTGGAGGAGCCCTTCCAGGGCATCCCAGGCGCGGCGCTTGCCCTCGAGCTCGAGCCGGATCTCGCGCCCGGCGTGCCCGACCAGAAGCTGCGTCACGTGGATGCCCACGCGCACGGTGATCCAGGGCGGCTGGGCCGGGCGGTCGCGCTCGACCGCCTTGCGGATCGCGATCGCGGCGTGCGCCGCCCGGCGGGTGGCGTCCTCGACCGGCTCGAGGCCGAAGCTCGCCACGACGCCGGTGGGGCCGAGGTCCTCAACCCGGCCGCCGAAGCCCCGCGCCTTCTCGATCAGCGCCTCGATGAGCCGGCTCGGGTACAGCCGGTCGTCCTCGGGCTGGGGGCCGTCGATGACGGCTCGAAGGAGCGTCACGCGGCGCTGCTCCCAGCGGACCACCGAAGCCGGCGCATCCTGGGCGGTCGCCGCCCGAGGAGCCGGCGATGGGGCGTCACGGACTCTGCGGGGGCGCCGGCGGCCTCGGCGCGCGATGGCCGCCGCGGTCGGAGCTGGTGCTTGGCGATCCGGTAGCGCAGCGTGTCCCGAGAGATGCCGAGCTGCCGTGCCGGCGCGCGTGACGTTCCAGATGGAGTCGTCGAGCGCTTCCATGATCTGGTCGCGCTCGACCGCGTCCATCGTGGCACCCAGCCCGCGGGTGGGCGCGGGCGGCTCGGCTTGGCCCGCGTCGGGGTCGTCGACCGGGGAAAGGTCCAGCGTGGCCGCCGTCACCACGGGAGTGTCGACGAGCAGGGTGATCCGCTCCATCGTGTTCGAGAGCTCGCGGACGTTGCCGCGCCAGGGATGGGCGAGGAGCGCCGATCGCGCGTCCGGCGCGAGGGTCTCGGCCGGCTGCCCGTACTCGGCGCAGTAGCCCGCGAGGAAGTGCTCCGGCGAGGAGGATCGCGTCCGCGCCGCGTTCCCGCAGCGGAGGCAGTGCCAGCGTGACGACGGCGAGCCGGTGATAGAGGTCCTCGCGGAAGCGCCGGGCCCGCATCTCCGCTCGGAGGTCCTTGTTGCTCGCGGTGATGATCCAGATGTCGACAGGCTCGGTCGCGCGTGGCGCCGAGCCGGCGCACGGCGCGGTCCTCCAGGACCTTCAGGAGCTTCGCCTGGAGCCTCGAGCGGGAGCTCACCGACCTCGTCGAGGAACAGCGTGCCCCGGTTGGCCGCCTGGAACAGCCCGGGCTTCGGGCTGCCGCGCGTCCGTGAACGCCCCGCGCTCGAAGCCGAACAGCTCGGCCTCGAGCAGGGGCTTGGGAATGGCGGCGCAGTTCAGGTCCAGGAACAGCTGGTCCTTGCGGGGCCCTTCGTCGTGGAGGGCCCGGGCCAGGACGCCCTTGCCGGCCCCGGTCTCCCCTGGATGAGCAGGGACGGCAGCCGCCCGCGGTCGGACGGGTGCTGCAGCAACCGGGCGGCGCTCTCCCGGAGTGCCCTCATGGCGGGCGAGTCGCCGAGGAGCGCGGCGAGCGGGCCCATGGGTGGCGGTATCTTACGCCCGTTTGATCCGGCTACCGCGCACCGGCGGCACCTGACGCTCCCCACCCAAACTGGGGGTTCCCCACCGTCCGTCGCTGGATCGGGAGCCCGACGGTCATCGTAACCTCCTGTTTTTCTGTCGATCGTGCCGGGTGGCATCTGTGTTGCCCTGTCCCTCTTGTGCAAGCACGACGCCGATTGCGAACCGGGAGGTGACGAGTGCGACGATCCGAAGCGCCGATCGGTCGGGGGAACGTCCTCATGGCGTGGTGGATGATCGGCGGCAGCATGGCCGTCGGGGCCGTGCTCGGGCCTGTGGTCGTTCGGAGGCCCGCTGGCGTCGCCGGCCGGGTTCCGCGCGTTCGACGACCTACCTCGGCGCCTCGTCCGGCTCGGCCACATCGCCGCCATCGCGCTGCCCGTCCTGAACCTCCTCTACGTGCCCTGGATGGCGCGGTCGCGCTGGGGCCGCTCGGCGCGGCGCGCCGGATGTCGGCTGCTCCTCGTCGGCACGGTGGCTCTGCCGACCCTCCTCGGGCTGGCGGCGTTCTGGCGCCCCGGGCTCTATCTGCTGCCGATTCCTGTGGTGGCGCTGATCGCCGCCGTCTGCTTCCTGGCGGCCGGCCTGGGCCGCCGCCGTTCCAGCCCACCGACGGACGGCGCGTCGATGAGGATCGGGCTGATCGCGATGAGCGGCGTCCGCGTCCGCACGGCCGTGAGCTGGCCGCGCTCGGGGTGACGCTGCCGGGCTTCGTCCGCCGGGGCCGGGTCATCGCCGCGCTGCCGAGCCTCGGGCTCTCACCGTCGCCGGGCTCACGCCTCCTGGGCACGAGGTCACCTATCTCGAGGTGGACGATCTCGAGAGCCTCGGCACCGTGCCCGACTTCGATCTCGTCGGGATCTCCGAGCTTCACCGCCCGGATCGACGCCGCATACGCCCTGGCCCGGCGCTTCCGGGCGCGGGGGTACCGGTCGTGCTGGGCGGCATACACGTCTCGCTCTTGCCCGACGAGGCGCGCGAGCACGCCGACGCCGTGGTGGTGGGGGGCGCGGAGGGCGCCTGGCCGCGGCTGGTGGCCGACGCCGAGCGGGGTCGCCTGGCGCGCGTCTACGCGGGCGCGCGCGAGCGGGTCTTCGAGCCCGGCCTCTACGCGACCCCGCGGTTCGAGTTCCTCGCCGGGCGGCCGTACAACCGGGTCACGGTGCAGAGCTCGCGGGGCTGTCCCCGGGCCTGCGAGTTCTGTGCGGCGAGCCTCCGGATCACATCGCGCTTCAACCAGAAACCGGTGGAGCGGGTGATCGCCGAGATCCGCGCCGCGCGCCGCCACGTGGCCGAGCCCTTCTTCGAGCTGGCGGACGACAACAGCTTCCTCGACCGGCGCTGGACGGACGAGTTTCTCCGCGCCGTGACACCGGAAGGGATCCGCTACTTCACCGAGACGGACCTCTCGGTGGCCGACGATCCCGGCTCTGCGACCGGCTCGCCGCCTCCGGATGCCGGCAGCTCCTGATCGGCTTCGAGAGCCCGCGGGCGGACGACCTCGCGGGCCTCGATCCGGCCGAGTGGAAGCGTCGACAGGCGCCGCGCCTCCGCCGGGTGATCGACACGCTCCAGTCGCGCGGGTGAGCGTCAACGGCTGCTTCATCCTCGGGCTCGACGCCCACACCCCGGACGTCTTCGGCGAGGTCCTCGAGTTCGTGCGGAGCTCCGGGCTGGCCGAGGTGCAGTACACCGTGCTGACGCCGTTCCCGGGCACGCCGCTCTACGCGCGGCTCGACCGCGAGGGGCGCCTGCTGCAGAAGCGGTTCTGGGACCGGTGCACGCTCTTCGACGTGACGTTCCGGCCGAAGCGCATGACGGTCGAGGAGCTCGAGGCCGGGCTCCGGTGGCTGTTCCGAGAAACCTACACGCGGCGGGAGACGGAGGCGCGGCTCCTTCGCTTCGTCGCGCAGCGGCGGGACGCGCGCCTGGCCGCCTACGGCGCTCTGGCTCTGTACCCGGCCGCGCCGGCCGGATCCGTGCCTCGCCCGGGCGATGGAATCGCGCCCTGAGAAAGCGGCGCGCGGGCACGCGACCGGCCCTCTCAAGGCCAAAACGCGGGTCCGAATCCCGCTGGAGCCACCGCCTGCCGCCGCATTCAGGCGGGGTTTGGCCATCGGGATTGAAGGCTGGTGGCACTGTCCGGACGCGCGGCCGCCGGTAACCCCGATTGACCCAACGCTCCAAGGGTCACCATTTGCGACACCACGAGGGCCTCCGGCTGCTGGACGGTTGGGAAGACGACGCGGCACTGTGCCGCGGTCAGCGGTCTGACCCTTCGGGCGGCTGCCGAGGCTGCGTCAGGTCACGAAGCTGTTTTCCCCTCGGAAGCTCGGTGGCACCGGAAGATGCGCAACGCGGCTCGTCCCTCGGAGGAGGTTCCCACGGCCTCATGGCGGTTGGAGCCGTCGCTCCAAGCGCCCCACGAGCTCCGCGGAATGCTCAACGATATTTCACGCTTCCGGAGTCACGAACCCAGAGAACTTGACATTATCGATCGACATAGGTACTAATTGCCGCACAGTGACTCGGTCGGTGGATGAATTACCGGGCGGCCAGGAGGAAGTCGGGGTGCGCTGCCCCGGATGCCGGACCAAGATCGTTGTCCGCGGGGGCGACGAGGTGGTGCGTCAAGAACGCGATCCCGCGCGTGAGCCTGCTCACCGGCCACGCGACGGCGAAGTCGCCCGCGCTGCAAGACCTGGGTGAGGTGCCGCTCCGGTACGTCCGGTCGTAGATCGTTCCGTCGCAGCAGGCGAGAGTCCGCGGTTCAAGACAAGAGCCGAGCGACGCGGGTCGAGAGACCTGCCGCTCGGCTTTTCTCGTTCCAGCGAGGAGAGGGATCCGATGAAGAGGCGGTCAAGGAGACGAAGGCGCAACGCGCCGAGCGGCTGAAGCAGGCGACTCAATCCCTGGGAGGCGTACCAGGAGATCGTCCGCTTCGCCCGCGAGGGCTACTCGTCCATTCCGCCTGAGTGGGAGACCTACTTCCGCTGGTGGGGCGTCTACAGCCAGGGCGACGGGGTGGGCGCCGTGGGCGGCAAGGGCGGCGAGGGCAAGGCGGTGCCCTACTTCATGGTCCGCGTGCGCATCCCGAACGGCCTCCTGCTGGAGCCACCAGCTCCGGGCTCATCGCGACGCTGGCCGAGCGCCACGCGCGCGGGATCGCCGACCTGACCGTGCGGCAGAACGTCCAGCTCCACTGGATCGACGATCGAGGACCTGCCGGACGTGCTCGAGACGCTCGTGGCGCTACGGGGCTCACCACGCCTGGGGCGCGTGCGGCGACGTGACGCGCAACGTGACCGGCTGCCCGCTGGCCGGCGTGGATGCCGACGAGCTGGTCGACGCCTCGCCGCTCGTGCAGGCGGCGACCGCGCATGCTGAACGGCAACCCCGACTTCTACAACCTGCCGCGCAAGTACAAGGTCTCGATCACCGGCTGCCGCGCGTGGTGCTCTATCCGGAGATCAACGACCTGGGATTGACGGCCGTGCGCCACCCGGAGACGGGCGAGGTGGGCTTCTCTGCTGCGCGTCGGCGGCGGGCTGTCCACCGACCCGCACCTCGGCACGCGGCTCGACGCCTTCGTCCGCTGGGACCAGGTGCTGCTCGGTGGTGCGCGGCAGTCTCCGAGCTGTTCCGCGACAGCGACGTCTTGCGCGAGCACCGGGAGAAGGCGCGCCTCAAGTTCCTCTTCCTCGGCCACGGCTGGACGCCGCGCGCTTCCAGGAGGAGCTCGAGCGCGCGCCTCGGCTTCGCGCCTGCGCCCGGGGTGCGCCGAGCGATTCCGCCCGACGACGCTACCGCGACCACGTGGGCATCCATCCGCAGCAGCAGGCGGGCCTGCGCTACGTCGGCGTGCCGGTGCTCCGGGGCCGGCTCACCCCGGATGCAGATGCGGGCGGTCGCCGAGCTGGCCGACCGCTACGGCAACGGCGAGCTGCGAACCACCACCATGCAGAACCTGGTCATCCTCGACGTGCCGCGCGCGAACGGACGCGCCCTGCGCCGGAGCTCGCGTCGGGTCGGCCTGCCGCTCGACGCTGTCCCGCTTCCGGCGCGGCACCATCGCCTGCACCGGCACGCGAGTTCTGCAAGCTCGCGCTCACCGAGACGAAGGGCTTCGCCCGGTGGCTGGTGGAGGAGCTGGAGACGCGCCTGCCCGGCTTCGACCAGCACGTCGTGCTCCACGTCACCGGCTGCCCCAACAGCTGCGGCCAGCACTGGATCGCCGATCATCGGCATCGAGGGCAAGAAGACCGAAGGTCGACGGCGCGCTGGTCGACGCCTACTACTTCTGCGTGGGCGGCGGCGGTCGGTCATCCGAGGCGACGATCGCGCGCCCCGTCGGCTACCGCGTCCCCACCACCGAGGTTCCCGCCGGCGGTCGAGCGGCCTGCTGCGCGTCTACCTGGACGACCGCGCTGCCTGGCCAGACCTTCCGGGAGTTCTGCGCAACGCGCAGCGACGAGGATCTCCGGGCGTTCCTGGCCGGTGGCGCCGTGGTCGCCGTGACGCGCGACGCGCCGGCGGCGAGGCCGCCTACGGGGTGGACGGATGACCGCGCCCGCGCACTACCCGGTGGCGCTCGACCTGCGAGGTCGTCCCTGTCTCGTGGTGGGTGGGGGCGCCGTCGCCGAAATGAAAGTCCACGCGCTGGTGGCCGCTGGGGCCCGCGTGACGCTCGTGAGCCCGGCCCTCACCCCGGGTCTCGCCGCCCTGGTCACCGCCGGGAGGTGCGGCACACGCCCCGACCGTATCGCGAGGGCGATGTCCAAGGCCAGGCACTGGCGTTCGCCGCGACGGACGATCGCGAGATCACCCGCCACCTCGCGGAGGACGCTCGCCGCCACGGCGTCTGGCTGAATGCGGCCGACGATCCCGCGTTCTGCGATTTCATCCTCCCCGCGGTCCTGCGACGTGGCCGGCTGACAGTGGCCGTCTCGACCGGCGGCGCTAGCCCCGCGCTCGCGTCCTCGGTCCGTCGGACGCTCGAACGGCATGCTTGGCCCGGCGTATGCCGGGTTGGTGGACATGGTGGCGAAGGTCCGCGCCGAGGTGCGAACGCCCGCGCCGCCCGGAGCCGCGGTGTGGCGGCGCGCCCTCGACACGGAGGAGCTCCTGGCCCTGGTCGAATCCGGCCGGGCGGAGGAGGCGGCTGCCCGGCTCCGGGCGCGGCTGGGCGAGCCCGAGGTCCGCGTGCTGACGTGTGGATCGATGGTGGTGCCCGTCTCGAGGGCGATAGACGTCCGGACGGGTGGTCCTGGTCGGCGCCGGCCCCGGGGATCCGGGCCCTCACCGTGCGCGGGCGCGACGCCCTGCGCACGGCCGAGGTGGTCGTCTACGACCGGCTGGTCAATCCGGTCCTGCTCGACGAGGCTCCGCTCCAGGCCATCCGGATCTTCGCGGAGCAAGCCTCCGGGGCGCACTGCTTGCCGCAGGCCGCCATCACCGCCGTGCTCGTGGCCCACGCGGAGCGGGGCCGGCGGGTGGTCCGCCTGGAAGGGCGGCGACCCGTTCGTGCTCGGACGCGGCGGCGAGGAGGCGCTGGCCCTGGCCCGGGCCGATCCCGTTCGAGATCGTGCCTGGCGTGAGCGCCGCCACGGCCTGTTCCCGCGTACGCGGGGATCCCCGTCACGCACCGGGGCCTGGCGTCCTCGTTCGCGGTCGTGACGGGTCATGTGGCCGCCGACGCCGACACCACCACGGTAGATGTCGGACGGCTTGGCGCGGTCGTCGACACGCTGGTCGTGCTGATGGGGGTGCGGGCCCTGCCGCGCATCGTCGCGGACCTCCCTGGCCCACGGCCGCCCGCGCACGACGCCGCGTCGCCCTCATCCGATGGGGCACCACCGACCGCCAGAGTCGCTGACGGGGAGCCTCGACGACATCTGCAGCAAGGCCGAGGGATTCGAGCCGCCGGTGGTGGCGGTTGTCGGCGAGGTGGCGGCCCTTCACCACCGCCTCCACTGGTTCGACGCGTCGCGTCGCGCCGCTGACCACCTACGCCTGAACCCCAGGAGGACCGAGCATGGCAATCCGCATTGGTGACGAAGCCCCGGACTTCACCGCCGATACGACCGAGGGCAAGATCCGGTTCCACGAGTGGATCGGAGACAACTGGGCGATCCTGTTCTCGCATCCCAAGGACTTCACGCCGGTCTGCACGACGGAGCTCGGCTACATGGCCGAGTCTCAAGCCCGAGTTCGACAAGCGCAATACCAAGATCATCGGCCTGAGCGTCGATCCGGTCGAGCGACCACAAGCGCCTGGGTCAAGGACATCAAGGAGACGCAGGGCCACGCGGTCAACTATCCGATGATCGGCGACCCGACCTCGACGGTGGCGAAAGCTCTACGACATGATCCATCCCAACGCGAGCGGCGGCAAGCGCACGGCGGCCGACAACGCCACGGTGCGCTCGGTGTTCGTGATCGGGCCCGACAAGAAGGTCAAGGCGACGCTTGCCTATCCGATGAGCACCGGCCGGAACTTCGACGAGGTGCTGCGCCTGCTCGACTCGGTCCAGCTGACGGCCAAGCACACGGTCGCGACGCCGGTGAACTGGAAGCCGGGCGACGACGTGATCATCCCGGCGTCCGTATCCGACCGAGGATGCCCGGAAGAAGTACCCGAAGGGGTTCCGGACGATCAAGCCATATCTCCGCACCGTGGCGCAGCCGGAGTAGGACGTGCGCGCGGCGGTCGGGCTCGGAAGTCGCATCACCGCCCGGGACGCGGCAGGGTCGTGTTGTCGCTAGGAGCGTGACCGAGCTGATACGTACCGAACCCTAGGCGCAGAGTTCAGAACCAAAGACGAAAGCCGGGCCTCTCGGGGGCTTCCCGAGGCGCTCGGCTTTCGAGTTTCAGGGGAGACAGGCATGACGACCGCGATCGAAACGATTCGAATCGGGGAGCTCGACGCGTGGGTCACCGGCTTGCGCCGCAACCAGGCCGAGACTCGGACGGGCCTGCGGGAAAGGCGAGGCGGACCCAGGGCGGCCCCGACTCGTCAAGGTCAACCCGCTGGCGGACTGGAGCTGGGGAGCAGCTCTGGGCCTACATCCGCGAGCACGACGTGCCCTACGACCGGCTGCACGAACGGGGGTATCCGAGCATCGGATGCGCCCCGTGCACTCGGGCTGTGGGCCTCGGGGAGGATCTCCGCGCCGGACGCTGGTGGTGGGAGACCGCGGCCGGACCGAAGGAGTGCGGCCTGCACGTCGCGTCCGCCCCGCCCGGCCGCCGGGGCGGTCGCGTGAGCCGCCCGGCGCGATCCCGGGTCTCGAGGCCGTACGTTCTTCGCGCGGCTGGGAACCGCGATCCAGCGGGTCCAACTGGCCGGGCGCTCGGTGCCCTCCGATGCCCCGGCGGGCGTCGCCCGCGCCGCCGCTCGGGTCCGGGCGATGCCGACGCCGCTGCGACCTCCCGCGTCGCCGACCGAGCACGAGGCGCTCCACCTCGTGCGTCGCGAGAGGGCGGTGCCCCTCGACGTCCTGGCGAGCGCCGTCGCCCGGCACCTGTACACCGCCGAAGTCCAGCGCGGCGGCTGGGTCGTCACCGTCGAGCATTTCGGTCCACACACCTATCTCCCGGGCATCACCCGGGTCATCCAGGAAGCCCATGGCGTCCTCTGGCACGTCGAGCCGGCGGACGACACCGGCGCCGCCGAGGCGCCGACCTCCCACCCTTCGCATCTGGAAGGAGCCCGCTCGTGATCCTGATCCGTTTCGATCCTCGCGCTCATCACCCTGGTTCTGGGACCGGTGCACCTCTTCGACGTGACGTTCCGGCCGAAGCGCATGACGGTCGAGGAACTTGAGGCCGGGCTCCGATGGCTGTTCCGAGAAACATACACGCGGTGGGAGACGGAGGCGCGGCGGCTCCTCCGCTTCGTCGCGCAGCGGCGGGACGCGCGCCTGGCCGCCTACGGCGCTCTGGCCGGCGGTCGAACGCGCCTGCCGGAATCGAGCGGGCGCGTCTCGACGAGCCGGATCCGTGAGCGCCGCGGGGGCGGCGACCGCCCCCGCGGGTGGTCACTCACCGCGCGTGATCGAGGAGCTTGTAGTAGTACGCGGTCGCGTCGAGCGCGCCCGTGGCGCTCCGGGCGTAGGCAGGGGATCGCGCCCGCGAACGTCCAACCGACCGCCCGGTAGAGGTCTTCGGACGGATCGCCCTGGCGGGTGTCCAGGATCAGCGTCGTCCGGCCGAGCTGCCGGGCGTGGTCCTCCAGGGCGAGCATGAGCGCGCGGCCGACGCCACGCCGGCGCGCGCGGCGGTGGACCATCACCTTCGCCACCTCGGCCCGGTGCCTCGGCGTTGGCGCGCAGGGCGAGCTCGAGCTGGCCTGCGCCCACGAGCCCGAGCTCGGGATCGCGCGCCCAGGACGACGCGTGTGCCGTCCCGGAGCTCGTCGGCCACGGCGCGCCAGTAGGAGACGGCCTCGGCGTCCTCGAGGGGCGGGAGGAACCCGACCGAGGCGCCGCTCTCGACGGCGTCCCGCAGGAGCGCGACCAGAGCCGGGCGCTCGACCTCCAGCTCGGTGACCGTCATCGGTGCGATTGAGAGGGCCATGTCAGACGGTCGCTCCCCAGGCGCGAGTGAGCGCCTCGACGCGTTCCGTCCAGTTCGTCACGCCGAGCGCGCGGAGGCGTCCGCCCGCCTCGGCGAGGTGCGCCGGCGCGCTCGCGTCGCCTCGCGCCCGCGCGAGCTCGGCCAGGTCGAGGTGCGTGCGCGCGATCTCGAACTCCGCCTCCGCACCTTCGAAGGCGCGCAGCGCCTCGTGGAGATGGTCCTGCGCATCCCCGAGCGCTCCCCGGGCGTGAGCGATGTGGCCGAGCGTCCGCGCGGCCCAGCCGATACCCGGCGGCGTGCCGGTGGCCCGCGCGAGCTCGAGGCTCTGGCTGGCCAGCTCGAGCGCCGTCTCGAATCGGCGGGCCCGGCAGTGCGCCTCGGCGAGGAACGCCGTGAACCAGGCCTGCGCCTGCCGGAAGCTGAACTGCACGTGGGGCGCACCGCCTCCTCGAGGCGCGGCACGGCTTGCCCGAGGTCCCCCCTTCTCGAGCCAGGCCAGCCTGAGCCAGCCCAGCGCCATCGCCGAGTTCAGCGGGTCTGGCGAGCAGGCGAGCGCCTCTTCCGCAGCTGCGGATGGCCGTCTCCCGAGTCGCCACGGCACACGTGGACGAGGCCGCTCGCCCAGGCCGCCGAGCTGATGACCTGCGAGTCGCCCACCTCCCGGCCGAATGCCACCGCCCGGACCTCGGCGTCGAGCGCGGCCTCGAACTCGCCGAGGACGCGTGGTTCAAGCCGACCGCCCAGTGGGCCGGGGCCGATCCACCACGGCTCTCGCGCGCGCTCGAGGAGGGCGACCGCCCGGCGCCCGTGATCGAGTCCCTCCGGGGGTGGCCCGACATGGCGGCGTGCTGGGCGAGGACGTAGTGGATCCGGCCCCGGGTCGCATCGTCCTCGCATCGCGTCGCCTCCGACGAGCCCGAGCCCGAGGTGATGCGACGCCCGCCGCTGGTCCCCGAGGAACGAATAGCTCGCGGCCGAGCAGCAAGTGATAGGACCCGGCGAGGTTCGGGTCGTTGAGGCTCTCAGGGTGACCTGGTGATGCAGCAGCAGGGTGGCGAGGCTCTGGAAGGCGCCGAGCGGCACGAGCGAGTAGGCCTGGCGGAGCGCGAGCTCCAGGCGGCGTCGATCCTGCTCGGCGGGCGGCAGGCGGTCGACATGGGCTCGCGCCTCTTCCAGGATCCGGACGGCCTCCGGTGTGAGCGTGCGCGGCGACGGCCTTGTCGGCGAGCCGCGTCAGGTAGAGGAGGGCTTTGGCGGCTTCGTCCGGTCCGCGCGTAGTGATGCGCGAGGCCGATCGTACGCCTCGGCCAACCGGTCGGCGTGAATCGCCTCCAGCGCCCGGGCCACGGCCCCGTGCAGCGCCCGGCGGCGGCCAGAGGCAGAGCTCTCGTAGGCCGACTTCGCGCGTCAGGCTGTGCGTGAACGCGCAGAGCGGGCTCGGCGCCGCCCGCTCGCGCATGCAGGAACTCGAGGCGCATGAGCTCCCGCAGATGCGCGATCGAGCTCGCCGCCCCACACCGCCTGCAGGAGCGGAAGGGGCACCTCCTGACCGACCACGGCGGCGGTCTGCAGGAGCCGGCGGGGCTCGTCGGCGAGCCGATCGATCCGCGCGAGAGCACCTCCTGGATGGTGTCCGGCACCGCGGGCGCGGACGGAGGTCTCGTCGCCGCGTCGTCCACCACGCGCGAGAGCTCTTCCAGGAAGAAGGGTTGCCTTCCGCCTTGTCGAGGATCACCTCGGCGACCCGGTCCGGCATGGGATCGGCCCGGCGGAGCGGAGCGAACGACGCTCAGGCTCTCCTCGCGCGACAGGGGCGGGAGCGCGACCTGGGTGACGTAGGAGCGATCCATCCACGGCGCCCGGTATCCCGGGCCGATAGGTCACGATGCACATCGCCGGCACGGCGGCGGCGCTGTCCATCAGCGTCGTGAAGCACTCCTCCGAGGTGGAATCGATCCAGTGGAGATCCTCGACGACGAACAGGATCGGCCGCCGGCGCGCGCCCTGCAGGATCGAGCTGGCGCAGCACCTCGAAGGTTCGCGCCTTGACGGCCGAGGTGGAGCGCGGCGAGCGCCTCCGCGCCGTCCGGGATGCCGAACAGGCGGAAGCAGGTACGGGCACAGCGCCGGCCGGCCTCGATCCCCACCTCCTGGAGGCCCGCTCGGATCTTCGCCGCGATCACGTCGGGGCCGTCGCCATCGGCGATCGGAAGTTCGCCCGCAGGACGTCCATGACCGGGACGTACGGGATGGCGGTGGCGTAGGACTGACAGCGGCCCTTCCGAGGTACGTGACTCGCTGCTCGGGCTCGCCCAAGAGCCGCTCGCGGAACTCGTGGAGCAGGCGCGACTTTCCGATCCCCGCCTCGCCGAGCAGACCCACGACCTGGCCGTGGCCGCGGAGGGCGTCCTCGAGCCGGCTCCACAGAAGGCCGAGCTCCGGGCGCGGCCCACGAACGTCGCGGGCGCGCCGAGTGCTGCCAGGCCCGCCGCTCGGTCGCCGACCAGCCGGTGCACGGGCCCCGCCGCGCTCGGCTGTCGCCCGGCGCGCGACGTCGAAGTGGCGCGCGAGCGACGCTGCCGCGGCCTCCTCGACGAGGATCGCGCCCGGCTCCGCGAGCCCGAGGAGCGTGTCGAGCGCCGTCCACGCCTCGCGCTTGCGGTCCAGGTCGATCTGGGCGCCAGTGCGCGAGGTGCCGACGAGCACCCAGCGGACGGCGATCCCCGAGCGGACACCGATCGTCGCGCCTCACCGCTACTGGCGCGCTCCGCGCGCCTTGTGCGCCGCCGTGGCAGCGAGCGGCCGCCCGCTGCGGCGCGTCCTCGACCGGCTCCATGCCGAAGGCCGCACGATGCCCGTCGGACTCATCTCCTCGATCCGGCCGCCGAAGGTCTGGATCTTCTCGGCGAGGTCTCGATCCCGCGGCTCGGGCTGAACGAGCCCGGATCGGCGTTCGGCGGCAGGATGAGCGCGCTCCGGAGGAACGCAAGCCGACGACGTTCCCACTTCACCGCCAACGGCGCGCTCGCCTCGAGGGGAGACTCGGAGGCACGGCCGGCGGCGGGCACTCGCGTCGACGCCATCCGGCTCCCGAGCGTCATCCGCCAACTCGGCCGCGGGCCGGTCGGCTCCGCGGGGCCGGAGGGCGCTCCGGCTCGTCACGGCCCAGGCCGTGCTTGGCCATGCGATACCGGAGCGTGTCGCGGGAGATGCCGAGCTGGGCCGCCGCCCGCGTGACGTTGCCGCCCGTCTGGCGGAGGGCCTCGACCAGGTGCGTCCGCTCGCACGCTGCCGAGCCGCGGCGGCGAGCACCGGCGCGTCGGATCCGTCGCGGAGGCTCGGGCGCGGCGAGCTGCTCCGACGCCGGGGGCTGGCCGCGCCGGCGGCGAGGCTCAGATGCTCGGCGGTCACCAGCGGCGCCTCGGAGAGAAGCGCCACGCGCTCCATCACGTTGGCCAGCTCGCGCACGTTCCCCGTCCACGGGTAGGCGAGCAGGGCCGCCGCGCGTCCGGGGTCAGAGCTCGCGGGCGGGAGCCGATACTCCGCGCACGCCCGCCCGAGGAAGTGCGCCGCGAGGCTGGAGCACATCCTCGCCGCGCTGGCGCAACGGCGGGATGGTCAGCACGACCACCGGCGAGGCGGTGATACAGGTCCTCGCGGAACCGCCGCGCGCGCGCAGCCGCGGTCAGGTCCTCGTTGCTCGCCGTGACGATCCAGACGTCGATCGGCTCGCGCCGAGTGCTGCCGAGCCGGCGGACGGCCCGGTCCTCGAGCGCCTTCAGGAGCTTCGCCTGCGAGCTCCGGGCAGCTCGCCGACCTCGTCCAGGAAAGATCGTCCCGTGGTTGGCGGTCTGGAACAGAGCCGGCCTCGCGCATGGCGCGCGTCGGTGAACGCGCCGCGCTCGTAGCCGAAGAGCTCGGCCTCCAGCAAGGTCTCGGGAATCGCGGCGCAGTTGACGTCGACGAACGGTCCGGCGGCGCGCGGCCCCGCGCGGTGGAGACTCCGCGCGAGAGGCCCTTGCCCACGCCCGTCTCGCCCTGAATCAGGACCGGCGGTAGGCGGCCGCTCTCCGACTGACCGCTGGAGAGGCGCGCCGCGGCAGTGTCGCGGACCGCGAGCATGCCGGCGCTCTCCCGAGCAAGTCGGTCAGGAGAGATCCCGCCATGGGCGGGGCCCATCCTACGCTCGGCCACCCGGCCGACCTCAACCGGCCCGCCGGATCTCGGTCCATCCCGCAGGACCGCCGGCGGTGGCGGAGTTTCCCCCACTAGTGCCGCCCCACCCGGTTGCCGGAAGCCGGACCCTCTCGCTGCGCTAGTAAGCATTGATCAGCTATTGAGTTTTTGACGTGGCACTGACGTTGCCCCACTCAGGACCGTCGGCGACGCAGCCTCAGTCGCCAGAGAGGCGGAAGGGGATGAACGGGTGGGGGTCATGGACGAGCCCTCGATGGGGACGCCGCCGACGGTCGCCCGCGGCAAGCTCCTCCTGGGCGGGCTCGGTTTCCTGGGGTTCACGGGCGCCATCTTCTGGTGGCTCTTCACGCAGGGGCGACGGGCACCCCGCCCTCGGCGTCGGGGATCTTCGCTGGCGATATCTGCTCCCGCTGCTTCTCGTCCTGCCGGTCGAGAGCCTCGCCTCCGCCACGCGCATCTGGCTCATCTGCCGCGTGCTCCATCCCGGCGTGTCTCGTTCTGGGTCTGCCTGCAGTCGGAGTTCGCGAACGTCGCCGTCTGCGCTGCTCACCCCGTCTCAGTCCGGCGGCGGCCCCGGGCAGATCTACCTCCTCAGGCGAAGCGGGGTGAGCGTCGGCACGGGCCTGACCGCGACCCTGCTGTCGTTCATGGGAACGCTGGTCGGGCTCCTCCTGCTGGGGTGCTACTCGCTCGCGGCCTCCGGGATCGCGGCGAACGGGCTGCTCTTCCGGGCGCCGGTCTGGGCGCTCACCCTCATCGCGTCGGTCCTGCTCCTCGGCGCCGCGTGGCCCGACGTCTGCCGTGCGGGACTGGCGACGGTCTCGCGGACCGTCTGCCGCGCGCTTGGTCGGCGCGAGCTCATCCGCGACTGGCGGCCACCTGGCGCGGCCCCGTCGGCCCCCGCGGTCGACCGGATGGATCGTCCGGACCGCGCGCGCTCGTCGACCTGCTTCTACACGTATCGCGACGACGTGCGGCGCTTCCTGCGCCACGGCAAGGCCAGCGTCGTGGCGGTCGGCCTGCTCAGCGTGGTCTTCCTGCTCGCCCGGGCGGTGACGCCGTATTTCTGCGCGCGCTTCCTCGGGGTGGAGGGCGGGTCCTTCCGGCAGATCGTCGAGGCCCAGATGGCCCTCATCTTCCTGGTCTCTTCGCGCCGACGCCCGGGGGCGCGGGCATTGCCGAGGGCGCATCGCTGACGATCATGGCCGACATCGTTCCCGCGGCCATCGCCCCCTACTACAACCTGCTCTGGCGATTCTCGACAGCGTATCTCGCCGCCCTGGCCGGGCTTCGTGTGTCTGGGCCGGGCGCTGGTCCAGGACGCGTCGAGGGTCACGCACGCTCAACCTCAGCCGCGGTGATCCGCGCGAACGGGAGGGATCCAGCAATGAGCCACACCGACTTCGCGGCCCATCTGATCCTGAGCACCGTCCTCATCATCGGCGCCTATCAGTTCTACTTCTGGTGCCAGCGCAACCCGCTGGGGCCGGTGCGGGAGTTCCGGCTGTCCCTCGACGACCGCATTCCCTTCTGGCCCGCCTGGGTCTGGATCTACAGCTTCCTCTACTACCCGGCCATCCTCTACACGACCTGGGTGGCTGACTCGCCCCGCGAGTTCATCTACCTGGCACTGAGCTTCCTCGGGCTGCTCGCGATGCAGATGGCCTTCTTCATCCTCTTCCCGGTCGCGACGCCCGAGTCCTGGCGGACCCGTCAACGGGAGCGGACGTGGTCGGAGCGCTTCCTCGCCTTCGTCCAGCGGTTCGACGCCCGATCGAACAGCTTCCCGAGCATGCACACGTCCGTGGCGATGCTGACGGCCCTGTACCTCCACGCCGCACTTCGGCACGTGGGTCTACGGCTTCCCGGCGCTCATCGCGCTGTCGTGCCTGTTCACGAAGCAGCACTACCTCGTCGACCTCCCGGCGGGCGCGGCGCTCGGCTGGCTCGCCCATCACTTCTTCGCCATCGCATGACGGGAGGCCAGCCATGAGCCTGCGTGAGCGACTCGAGGAGCTGTTCGAGACCCAGGTGGTCGAGCTGACCGGGTCGGGCGCCTTCCGCGCGCTCGAGACGGGCGCCGCGGCGCCCGTGCGACTACGATCGGTTTCGTCGCCGACGTGGTGCGGACCCACCTCAAGGCGACCGAGTACGTCGCCTTCCTGTGCGCGCTGGCGGCGCCGGCGACGTCCGAGAGCCGCCTGCGCAACCTCCTGGAGGAGCTCCATCACCCGGGCTCCTCCGGCAGCTGGCGGTGGGTGCGGGCCTGGGCGACCGGCTGCCCGAGCTCGAGGCGCAGGCCGCCGACGACATCCGCCGCCTGGTGGTCGAGCCTGTGCTCTACCGCGACGCTCGGCGAGGTCGGGCTGGCCGCGTTCTGCGAGGTGGTGGCGTTCGAGCTACATGCTGGCGCGCGCGGCGGGTCGGATCGCCGCCTTCCTGGCGACGCCACCGCGGGCTCGGCCCGGCCGCGCTCCGCTGGTGGACTGAGCACGCCGAGGTGGACGTCCAGCACGCCGCGGAGGGGCTCGCGGATCTCGAGGCCTACGCGAGCTACTACGGCCTGTCGGACGAGGACCGGCCTCGCCATCGCCGAGCTCACCCTGCGGGACAACGTGTTCCTGCGCCGGTACTTCCGCGAGGATACGCTCGCGCCGTCGGCGCCCGAGGGGGCGACATGCGGCTCGTGAGCGCGACCGTCTACGCGCTGCGCATCCCGTTCCAGACGGCCGTCCGCCACAGCCTGGCCGGCCGGACGTGGAGCGACTCGGTCGTCGTCCGCGTGCGGATGCGGACGGCGTCGAGGGCTTCGGGGAGGCCGCACCCGGCCCTACGTGACCGGCGAGACCCCGAGGACGTCGTGGACGCATCTCACGCACGTGCTCTGGCCCAGGTGTGCGGGGCCGCGCCTCCGGAGCTCCGCGGGCCGGACGATCTCGAGACACTGGCGCGAGCTCCTGCCCGCCGAGGGGACGCTGGCCGGGCGCCACCACGCCGCGCGGCGCGGCGCTGGAGCTCGCGATCCTCGACTGCGCGCTCCGGCGCCAGCACGCGTCCGCTGCCGTGCTCCCGCCGCCCTGCCGGCCTCGGGTCGTATACGGCGGCATGATCAGCGCCGAGTCGCCGGCCGGGGCCGCGCGCCAGGCCCGCTGGGCGCGGCTGGCCGGCCTCCGGCAGGTCAAGGTCAAGGTCGGGGTGGGCGACGACGTCGGCCGGGTGCGCGCGGTGCGAGAGGCGCTGGGCCCGGACGCCACGATCCGAGCGGACGCGAACGGCGCATGGACGCCGCCCGACGCCCGGCGCGCGCTGATCCAGCTCGCCCGAGTGCGGCGTCGCCAGCGTCGAGCAACCGATCCCACCGGGCTGCCTGGCGGCGCTGGCGCGACTCCGCGCCGAGAGCCTGCTCGCCACTGGTGGCGGACGAGTCCGCCGTCACGCTCGCCGACGTCGAGGCGCTCATCGCGGCCGGCGCCGCTGACGCTGATCAACGTGCGCGTCTCGAAGTGCGGCGGGTTCGCGCCCGCCGTGGCCGTCGCGCGCCGCGCGGCCGCGGCCGGGCTCGGCGTCCAGGTGGGCAGCCACGTCGGAGAGACGGCGATCCTCGCCGCGGCGGGCCGCCACCTGGCGGCCGGGCTCCGAGCACGCTGTTCGTGGAGGGCTCCTACGGCACGCTCCTGCTCGTCGAGGACGTGTCGGACGACGGCCTCCGGTTCGGGCATCGCGGCGACGCGCCGCTCCTCACCGGTCCGGATGGGGGTGCGCGTGCGCGAGGACCGGCTGCGCCGCTACGCGGTGACCGTCGCCGAGCTGCCGGCCCTCGTGCGGGTCATGATGCGCGTGCCGCTGTCGGTCGCACTGGCATGCGGGCATGGTGGCCCGATGCGGGCTTCGAGCGCGCCACCGCCCGCCCACGCGAGGCGCAGGCGGCGGTGCTTCGGCGGCTGCTCTACCGCAACGGGGACACCGCGTTCGGGCGAGCGCATGGCTTCGCCGCGATCCGGACGGCGGCGGAGTATCGGCGCGCCGTGCCCCTCCGGGACTACGAGGGCTTCCGACCCTACGTGGCGCGCGTCGTCGCCGGCGAGCCGGCGGTGCTCACCCGGGAGCCGGTCGTGGCTTTCGCGACGACCAGTGGCACGACGGGCGAGCCCAAGCTCGTTCCGCTGACGGCGTCCGGGATCGCCCGGATGGCGGCGCTCGTGCGGCTCTGGATGCTCCGCGCGTGTCGGGCCCACCCCACGCTGCTGGACCGAGCGACGCTGGCGGTGGTGAGCCCGGCGATCGAGGGCCGGACGGCGTCGGGCGTGCCCTTCGGCGCGATGTCCGGCCTCCTCCAGCGCCACTTGCCCGGCCTCGTTCAGCGCGCCCAGGCCGTGCCCTACGGCGTCCACCTGATCGCGGACAGCGAGGCGCGCGCCTTCGTTCTCCTGCGCCTCGCCCTCCAGCAGTCGGTATCCGCTGTCGCCACGCCCAACCCGACGACATTGCTCCGACTGGCCGCAGCTGGCCCGTCGCCACGCGGACACCCTGGTCCGCGCGATCCACGACGGCACGCTCGGCATTCCGTGGCCCGCGGTCCACGCCGAGCCGGGCTGGGACGCGCTCCGTGTGCGCGCGGCGATCGCCACCGCCCTGACGCCGGATCCGGCCCGTGCCCGGGCGCTCTCGCGGGCGGCCACCCGGCGCGGGGCACTCTCCGTGCGCGACGCGTGGCCGGATCTGGCGCTCATCGGCTGCTGGCTCGGCGGGCACGCCGGCCGCCACGCGGCGCGCCTGGAGACGGACTACGGGCCCGTGCCGCGGCGGGACCTCGGGCTCTTGGCCAGCGAGGGGCGGGTGACGCTCCCCGTGACCGACGGGACGGCCGCGGGCGTCCTCGCCGTCGAGTCGGGGTTCTACGAGTTCGTCCCCGAGGACGCGCTGGACACCGCCGCCCCGGCCGTCCTGCTCGCGGACGAGCTGGAGGTCGGACGCCGCTACTGGCGTCGTCCTCTCCACGGACAGCGGGCTGTATCGCTACGACCTCAACGACATCGTGGAGGTGCAGGGGTTCCATCCGGGGACGCCGCTCCTGGCGTTCATCCGAAAGGGGCGCGACATGACGAGCATCACCGGCGAGAAGCTCCACGTGAACCACGTGGTCGCCGCCGTCCGCGACGCCGAGGCCGTGACGGGAGTCGCGCTCTGGCAGTTCCGCCTCGTTCCGGACGTCGACGCGTGCCGCTACGACCTGCTCGTGGAGCCCGGCGAGACCGGTCTCGAAGACATCGGCGCGGCGGCGTTCGCGCGGGCGTTCGACGAGGGGCTTGTCCGTGCCAACGTCGAGTACGCCGCGAAGCGCCGGACACACCGGCTCGGGGCCCCGCGGCTCGCCGTCATGCGAGCCGGATGGGCCGAGCGGCAGTGCCAGGCGGAGTTCGCGCGGGGCCGACGCGAAGCACAGCACAAGTGGCGCGCGCTGGCGGCCGAATGGGACCCGGCCAGCCGCGCCGCGGTGATCCGGACCTGGGAGGAGAAGACACCATGACGAAAGAGGCGCCGTACCGGATCGGTCAAGCGCTCCTGCTGTGGGCGGCCGTCGGCGGGCCGATTCTTCTGTGGTGGCCGGCGGCGCTGCGGCTGCCGCGCGCTCTGGGCCGTCATCGCGCTGGGCGTGCTGGCGAACGCGCCTCCAGCCATCCTATCGCCTGTGGGGCGTGGCGCGGACGGCTGAGGACCGCGGCACCTTCCGCGCGATCATGCTGACGGTCTATGGCACCCAGGCGGCCGCGCTGGTCGAGCTGGTGCTCCGTCGGCCGACCGCGCTCCCCATCGACGCGATCGGCGGAGTCGCGCTCGTGGCCATGGTGGCGGGGCTCGCGCTCCGGACCTGGGCGATCGCCACGCTCGGCCGCTGGTTCACCCTGGAGGTCGGTGTCGAGCCGGCCCAGCGCCTGGTGCAGGCGGGGCCGTACCGGCTGGTGCGCCACCCGAGCTACGCGGGTGCGCTGCTGGCCTTCGCCGCGAGCGCGGTGCTTCTGCACGCGTGGGTCACGGCGGCAATCGGCACGCTCGCCCTGTATCGTGCCTTCCGGAGGCGGATTGACTGCGAGGAGCGCTGTGCTGGCGGCCAGCCTGCCGGACTATCGCGCCTACGCCGCCCGGACCGGGGCGATCCTGCCGCGCCTCGGCGTGCGGGCGCTCCTGCGCTGACCGAGGCGGACCCGCGGCGGCGCGGGCGGCGGGCAGGGGCCGGGCTAGTCCCGGAAGTGGCAGGCCACGCGGTGGCCCGAGACGCGCCCTCCTTGAGGGGCGGTTCCTGGTCCTGGCAGATCCCCGGCACCTGGCGGATGCGGCAGCGCGTGTGGAAGTGGCACCCGGCCGGCGGCCGGATCGGGCTCGGGACGTCGCCCTCGAGCAGGATGCGCTGGCGCTTGACCTCGGGATCGGGGATCGGCACCGCGGACAGCAGGGCCTCCGTGTAGGGATGCCGCGGGTTCGAGTAGAGGTCCTTCGCCGGCGCGACCTCGACGATCTTGCCGAGATACATGACCGCCACCCGCGTGCTGATGTGCTCGACGACCGACAGGTCGTGAGCGATGAACAGGTACGTGAGGTTGAACTGCTGTCTGAAGGTCCTCGAGCAGGTTGATGACCTGCGCCTGGATGGAGACGTCGAGCGCGGACACCGGCTCGTCGCAGACGATCAGCTTGGGGCTCACCGCGAGCGCGCGCGCGATGCCGATGCGCTGCCGCTGGCCGCCCGAGAACTCATGGGGGTAGCGCCGCATGTGGTCCGCGTGGAGGCCGACCGTCTCCAGGAGGTGGGCGACCTTCTCCTCGCGCTCACGCCGGGTCTTGGCGAGCTTGTGGATGATGAGCGCCTCGCCCACGATGGAGCCCACGGTCATCCGCGGGTTCAGTGAGGCGTAGGGGTCCTGGAAGATGATCTGCAGGTCGCGCCGGAGCGCCCGGAGCGACCGCTTGTCCATGGTCGTGACGTTCTTTCCCTCGAACCACACCTCGCCGGACGTGGGCTCGATCAGGCGCAGGATGCAGCGGCCGGTCGTCGACTTGCCGCACCCTGACTCGCCGACGAGTCCCAGCGTCTCACCGGCGTTGATCTCGAACGACACGCCGTCGACGGCGTGGACTCGCGCGACTTCCCGCGAGAAGAGACCGCCCTTGATCGGGAAGTACTTCACCAGGTTCCGGACGCTGAGCAGCGGCTCGGCCATTCGTCGTCTCCCCGCTAGTACAGCCAGCACGCCACCTTGTGGCCCGGTTTGACTTCCTTGAGCGGCGGTTCCTTCTCCAGGTGCATGGGCTTGACGAACGCGCACCTCGGAGCGAACCGGCAGCCCTGTGGGAGGTGGAGCAGGCTCGGCACGACCCCGGGGATCGCCTCGAGCCGCTTCTTCTGCGTCGCGGCGGTGTCGATCCGCGGGATGGACCGGAGGAGCCCCTGCGTGTAGGGATGGAGGGGCTCCTTGAAGAGCTCCTTGACGGAGGCTTCCTCGACCACCTTGCCGGCGTACATCACCATGACCCGCTGCGCGGTCTCGGCGATGACGCCCATGTCGTGGGTGATCAGCAGGACGGCCATCCCGAGCTTGGCCTTCAGCTCGTTGAGGAGCTCCAGGATCTGCGCCTGGATGGTGACGTCGAGCGCGGTCGTCGGCTCGTCGGCGATCAGGAGCTTCGGGTTGCACGAGAGCGCCATCGCGATCATGACGCGCTGACGCATGCCGCCCGAGAGCTGGTGCGGGTACTCCTTGACCCGCCGCTCGGCGTTCGGGATGTGGACGATCTTGAGCATCTCGACCGTCTTGTCCATCGCCGCGCGCGACGCCCGAGCCCCTCGTGGAGGCGCACGGCCTCGGCGATCTGCTCCCCGATCGTGAAGACGGGGTTCAGCGAGGTCATCGGCTCCTGGAAGACCATCGAGATCTCTTTGCCGCGGACCTTCCGCATCTGCGCGGGGGCAGCGTGACGAGGTCCCGGCCCTCGTAGAGCATTTGCCCTCGACGATCTTCCCGGGCGGCATCGCGATGAGCTTCATGATCGACAGCGCCGTCACCGTCTTGCCGCACCCGGACTCGCCCACCACCCCGAGCGTCTCGCCCTTGTCGATGTGGAGGTCGACGCCGTCCACCGCGCGGACGACGCCCTCCTCGGTGAAGAAGTGCGTCTTCAGACCCTTTATCTCGAGCAACCGCTCGGCCATGAGAGCTCCTTGTCAGCAGCCTGCCGTGACGTCGGGGCTCAGGCGGCGGGCCCCGACGTGCTCCATTCGATTCCTCAGGCGCCCCGCGCGGCTTCCCGCTCTCGCGCGCGCCGTGACCACTCGCTGGCGGGGAACTCGTCGACCAGACGCTTCATGATGGCCGCCGCTTCGTCGGAGCGGCCGAGCCGGAGCAGGGTGTCGGCCTTCTGGTAGAGCGCCTCGGGCGCCGCCTTGGTCCGTCCGTACTCCTTGATCACCGTGTCGAATCGCGGCAGCGCGGACTCGTACTTCCCCTGGCGCACGTAGAAGGCCGCGATCCACAGCTCCTTCTGGGCGAGCCGGAGCCGGCACGACTCGATCTTGACGATGGCGTCGGGAGCGTAGCGGCTCTCGGGGTAGAGACGGATCAGCTTCTGGAACTCCTGGAGCGCCTGCGCCGTGATCTTCTGGTCCCGCTCCACCGTGGGCATCTGGTCGAAGTAGGACCGCGCGAGCCGATACTGTCCGAGATCGGCGATCTGATTGCTCGGATAGAGCGTGACGAACGACTCGAACTCGGGCACGGCCTTCTCGTAGTCCTTGTCCCGGAAGTAGCTCTCCCCGACGAGGAACCGAGCCGACGGGGGCGAGGTCCGACTCCGGATGCCGCTCGACGAGCCACTGGAACTGTCTCGCGCGAGGCCTGGTACTTCTCCTGGAGCAGGAGGCGCTCGCCGTCCTCGTAGAGCTTCGGTGGCGGGCGCCACCGTGTTCGGGCGGCCGCCGAGGAAGCTGCAGCCCGAAAGCAGAGAACGATCGCGACAGCGGGAGCCGAGGCTCCTCGCCGGAGCGGTCGCCACTTCGAATCGCTCGAGGGCCTGGGGATGAGCACGCGCCTCCCGTGCGGTGAGTACGCTATCGTAGGGGCCGCCATCAATCAAGTCAATCCCCAAGTGCGCCATTTCCGGGCCTTGCAGGGCTCCGGCGGCTGCAGGGTATATCGAGGCGGACGACGACGGTGAACCGTCAGGCCCTCAGCCACCACGCCGAGGCCCCTCCATCGCGCGCTCCCCGCGGCAGGGCGAGGCCGTAAGCCGGGCAGACACCCGGGTCGAGCGACCCTGCAGAGGCGGCGCAGGCTGGCAGCGGGCGGGCACGGCGTACGTTGGCGGAGCCGGTGGTCGCGGTCGAGGGGGTAATCTACGAGAGCGGCGCCTTCTTCATTGCCCCGAGGCGCCAGGGCGCCAGCAGCCGGGACAGATGAAGATCGTCGATGGGGAGGTCGTGCTACGACGCGCCACGTCCGAGGGCAAGATGACGTTCCAGGAGGCCCTGAGCGGAGTGGGTGTGGCAGTGGCAGGGCAAGACCAAGATCGGGGACAGGCCGTGACCCACGAGCTCCGGAAGTCGAAGTGAAGCCCGTCGCTCCAGGAGGATCGCGATGAAACTGACCGGCATCCCGCGCGCAACCCATCTGCCCCGCATGGCCCGGATCAAGCAGCAGTTCGCCGGGCCGATGCTCCAGGACATCCTCGCCGCGGTGCGGCAGACGCTCGGGAGCCTCGCGCTGCCGGTCAAGCCCGGGCAGACCGTGGCCCTGGCGGTCGGCAGCCGGGGCATCGTGAACATCGACGTGATCGCCAAGGCCGCGGTGGACCACGTCAAGGCGCTGGGCGCCAAGCCGTTCATCTTTCCCGCGATGGGTAGCCACGGCGGCGGAACGGCGGAGGGCCAGCGGTCGGTGCTCGAGCACTACGGCATCACCGAGGCCACGATGGGATGCCCGGTGCGCGCCACGATGGAGGTCGTGCAGCTCGGCGAGGCGCTCGGGCTGCCCGTCTGGCTCGATCGCTACGCGTCGGAAGCGGACTGGATCGGCATCATCAACCGCGTCAAGCCGCATACCGACTTCGTCGGCGGGCATCGAGTCGGGGCTCTTCAAGATGATGACGATCGGCGTCGGGAAGCATCGCGGCGCCGTCCAGGCACACCGGGCGGCCGTGCGGCACCGCTACGAGCCGATGGTGCTGGCCTTCGGGCGCGAGGTGCTGCGGAAGGCCCGCATCGCGTTCGGGCTCGGCATCGTGGAGAACGGATACGACGAGACGGCGGTGGTCCAGGCGTTCCTGCCGGCGGACGTGGAGGCGGGGAGCGCGAGCTGCTGCGCCGGGCCAAGAGCTGGATGGCGCGGCTGCCGTTCGAGCAGATCGACGTCCTGATCGTCGACGAGATGGGCAAGGACATCTCGGGCTCGGGCATGGACTCGAACATCATCGGGCGCCACGGGACGTTCTTCGAGCCGCCGTACACGAGCCCGAAGGTCACGTTCATCGTGGTCTCCGACCTGACGGCGCACACCTACGGCAACGCCATCGGGCTCGGGAGCGCCGACTTCGTGACGCGCCGCCTCGCCGACAAGATCGACTGGGAGGCGACGTACGTGAACGGGCTCACCGCCTGCTCGCCGGCGGGCTGCAAGATGCCGGCGACGCTCGACTCGGCTCAGGAGGCGATCGCGATCGCGCTGTCGTGCCTCGGGCTCGACCGCGTCGAGGACGCCCGGGTGGTCCGGATCAAGAACACGCTCCAGATCGCCGAGGTGGACGTCTCCGGAGTGCCTCCTGCCCGAGGTCGCGAAGCGCGACGACCTCTCGCAGGTGGGCGACGCGGCCCCGCTCGCCTTCGACGCGGCCGGCTTCCTCCAGCCGTTCTGAGCCGGGTCAGGCCTCGGCGTCTGGCCTCCCGAGACCGGTCGACGGCCGCGCGGCCTACGCCGAGGCCTGACATCGTCAGTGGGCGCTGGGGCCCTCCAGGATCTTCTCCATGACGACGGTGTCGACCCAGCGCCCGTCCAGCCGGCCCTGCTCGCGGTAGATCCCGACCTCGCGGAACCCCGCGCGCCCGTAGGCCCGCATCCCCGCCGCGTTCCACGGGAAGGCCGCGAGGACGAGCTTGTGGTAGCCGAGCTCGATCGCCCGGGCGACGAGCGCCTCGAGGAGCCGCCGTCCCACTCCGCGCCCGCGCCACTCCCGCTCGACGTACAGCGACAGGTCGGCGACGTGATCGTACGCGCGCCGCGCGTTGAACACGTTCAGGCTCGCCCAGCCGACCACGAGGCCGTCGTCCTCGGCAACCAGCACGGGGTGGCGAGGACTGCGGGTCTCGAGCCACTGGGCGCGCTCCTCGGGGGTCCGCTCCTCCGTCTCGAGGGTGGCCACGCGATCCCGGATCCCCTGGTTGTAGATGCGGCAGATCGCCTCCGCGTCGCCGACGGTCGCGGCGCGGATCGGCGAAGCGGTCCGGCGGTCATGGCGCGAGCGGTCCGCGGCGCGAGCGGCCGGCGCCTGGGCGCGTCTCATGACGGCGGGACGGTCTCGATGGACGGAACGGATGGGCGCGGCGGAGACGGGCGCGGAACTCGCGCCTAGCGGCGTCGACGCGAAGTGCCGGGCAAGAGCGGCTCGTCGACTCCGGGAATGCAGCCGGGCATCACGCTGATGTAGACACCGCGGCCGACATGGGTCGCGGCCGAGGGCCAGTTGCTCGTGCCGCTGCCCGTCGGCGCCGTGACCCGCTCGACCTGCCCGACCGTCCGTGAACGACATCGGACTCACGGACAGGGACCGGATCGACAGAACGAGCGGCGCGTCGGGCGCAGGAGCGTCCCACCGGGGCCGGCAAGCGTTCCCTGGGTCGTCGCCGGATCGCTCCCCGCATAGCCGGGCCCGCCGACCAACAGCGTTGCGAATCCGAGGGCGATCAGCAGCCACGTCCGGTTCATGTCTCTGACCGTACCGCTGCGACGCGGAGCCTGTCAACGTACACGGGACGGGGCACGGGACCGGAGCGTCGACCGGCGGACGCTGCGCCCGTTGCCGGGCTCGCAGCCCTGCGCCATAATGGCCGCCAGATCGTCCAGAGATCCGAGGAGGCGACGCGATGGAGCTCGGGAAGACGCCGAAGGAGATCCGGCAGGCCATCCGCCAGGGCCGCTACACCGGCGGCACGGCCGGGCTTGCCCCCGGCTACGTGCAGGCGAACCTCGTGATCCTGCCCCAGGCGCAGGCGTACGACTTCCTCGTCTTCTGTCAGCGGAACCCCCGGCCGTGTCCGTTGATCGAGGTGACCGATCCCGGCAACCCCGAGCCCGTCGGCGTCGCGGTCGGCGCCGACCTGCGGACGGACGTCCCGAAGTATCGGATCTACCGCGACGGGCGCCTCGCCGGCGGAGGTCTCCGACATCACCCGCGAGTGGCGGGACGACTTCGTCGCGTTCCTCCTCGGCTGCTCGTTCACGTTCGAGTCGGCGCTCCTCCAGTCGGGCGTGCCCGTCCGCCACATCGAGGAGCAGCGAATCGTGCCCATGTTCCGGACGAACCTGGCGTGCCGGCCGGCCGGCATCTTCCGCGGCCCGATGGTGGTCTCGATGCGCCCGATTCCCGCGCCGCTCGTGCCGCGCGCGGTCACCGTGACGGCCCGCTATCCGATGGCCCACGGGGCGCCGGTCCACGTGGGCGATCCGGCGCTCATCGGCATCACGGACGTGATGAAGCCCGACTGGGGCGAGCCGCCCACGCTGCTCGGAGGCGAGGAGCCCGTTTTCTGGGCCTGCGGCGTGACGCCGCAGGCGGTCGCGCTCGAGGCCAAGCCGCCGCTCGTGATCACGCACGCGCCCGGGCACATGTTCGTCTCGGACCTCCCGGACCACGCGCTCTCGGCGCTCTGAGCGCGCCCGGCGCCGCGGCCTCCGACTTCCGTCACCGATGGGACTGTACGCATCGCCGCGTCTGCTTCCGGCCGGGGACGCCGCCGTCTCGATCGAGCTGGCCGACGAGATCTCGCGAGACGCCAACGCGCGGGCGCTGACGCTCGAGCGCCTGCTCCTGGATGCGCAGCTGCCGGGGCTGGTCGACACGGTCCCCACCTTTCGGGCGCTCCTCGTCCACTACGATCCGCTCGTCCTGCCTTGGACCACGCTGGAGGCGAAGCTTCACGAGCTGTCGGGCCGGCTGGCGGACGCGCCACCCCGCCGGGTCGCCGGGTGGAGCTCCCGTGCGCCTACGGCGGGACCCACGGCCCGACCTCGAGGAGGTCGCGCGCCGCCTGGATCTCACCCCGGCGGAGGTCGTCAGGCTCCACGCGGGAGCCGAGCACTACGTGTATTTCGTGGGCTTCACTCCAGGCCTCCCGTACATGGCCGGGCAGCCCGCCCGCTTGACGATCCCGCGGCTCGACCGCCCGCGGACCAAGACGCCGCCCGGGCAGCGTCGCGATCGGCGGAACGCAGACCTCCATCTACTCGGTCGAGAGCCCGGGCGGCTTCTGGCTGCTCGGCCGGACGCCGCTCCGGCTCTACGACCCCGGCTCGGCGGAGCCGATCCTCCTCCGCGCCGGCGACCACGTGCGGTTCCAGCCGATCGAGCCGGCCGAGTACGACACGATCGCCGCGGAGGTCGCGGCCGGCGACGTACCGCGCGCGGATCGGAGAGGAGCGGTGAGCGACCTCGTTCGTCGTCGACGCGGGCCTCCTGACGACGATCCAGGACCTCGGGCGCTTCGGCCACCAGCGCGTGGGCGTCCCGCCCTCCGGCCCCATCGACCGCGCCGCCTTCGTGATGGCGAACCGGCTGGTGGGGAACCCCGACGACGCGGCCGGGCTCGAGTGCACCATCAAGGGGCCGCGGCTCGAGGTGCGCGACAGCCCGCAGTCGTCGCCGTGACGGGCGCGCCGATGGGCTTCACGGTGAACGGCCAGGACGCACCCTCGTGGACAGCCGTGCGGGTCCGGCCGGGCGACGTGATCGCCTTCCAGATGGCGAGCGCGGGGTGCCGGGCGTATCTGGCGGTGGCGGGCGGCATCGACGTCCCGCCAGTGCTGGGATCCCGCGCGACCTATCTCCGCGGCCGCCTCGGCGGCCTCGGCGGCCGGCAGCTCCAGAAGGGCGATGCGCTGCCGGTGGGAGTGCGCCGCGCCGGACGCGGAGCGGAACGAGCCGGACGGTGCCGTCCGCCCGTCGGCCCGACTATCCGGCCGAGCGGGAGTGCCGCGTCATCCTGGGCCCTCAGGACGATCGCTTCACGGCGGAAGGCATCCGGGCCTTCCTCGAAGGCCCCTACGACGTCACGCCCGCAAGCCGATCGGATGGGGTATCGTCTGCAAGGGCCCGAGATCCCGCACGCGCGCGGGCACGACATCGTGTCGGACGGCATCCCGCTGGGCGGAATCCAGGTCCCCGGCGAGCGGCAGCCCATCGTGCTCCTGGTCGACCGTCAGACGACCGGCGGCTACACGAAGATCGCCACCGTCATCGGCGTCGACATCGGCGCGATCGGCCAGACTCGCCCGGGCCAGCGGATCCGGTTCCGCCGCGTGAGCCTCGAGGAGGCCCACGCCGCGCGCGCCGCGGAGGCCCGGTGGCTCGCGCACGCGATCGAAGGCTTGAGCGACTGAACTGACCGGCGGCGCCGCGCCGGCCCGCGACGCCGCGAAGGAGTCGAGCGATGGCCAGCGTGATCGATCTCAACTGCGACATGGGCGAGTCGTACGGGCGGTGGACCCTGGGGCGGACGAGGCGATCATGCCCTACATCACCTCGGCCAACATCGCGTGCGGCTTCCACGGCGGGGATCCGCACGTCATCCGGAAGACCGTCGCGCTCGCGCTCCAGCACAAGGTCGCGCTCGGCGCGCATCCGTCGCTGCCCGACCTCATGGGCTTCGGCCGGCGCGTGATGGACGTGACGCCGGCCGAGCTGCGGGACTACGTCTGCTACCAGACCGGGCGCCGTCCGCGAGTTCTGCCGGGCCGCCGGCGCGGACCTCCAGCACGTGAAGCCTCACGGCATCCTCTACACGATGGCCGAGCAGCGGGAGGCGATCGCCGACGCGATCGGCCAGGCCGCGCGGGACTCGGGAGGCGGGCTCATCCTCATGACGCTCGCCTCGGGCAAGTACGACGCGCACTGCCGGAAGATGGGCATCCGCGTCGCGTCCGAGGGGTTCGCCGACCGGGCCTACGAGGTGGACGGGACGCTGGTCTCCCGGCGGAAGGCGGGCGCCCTCATCACGGACCCGGCGAAGGCCGCCGCGCAGGCCGTCCGGATGGCGTCCGAGGGCAAGGTGCGCACGATCGACGGCGTCGACATCGACATCTCCGTCCAGACCATCTGCTGCCACGGCGACACGCCGGGAGCGGAGCGGATCGTCCGCGCGGTGCGCGGGCGGCCTCGACGCGGCGGATCCGCGTCCGGCCGCTCGGGACTGGCTCGCCTAGGCATGGCCGGCCCGCGGCCGTACGAGGTCGTGACGTTCGACTGCTACGGCACCCTCATCGACTGGGAGGGCGGGCTCGCGACCGCGATCATGCGCGCGGCGTGGGCCGACGGCGTCCGGCTCGAGCGCGGGGCGATCATTCGCGCGTACATGGCCGCGGAGCGGAGGTCGAGGCGGGCGGCTACCGCTCGTACCGGGAGGTCCTGGCGGATTCCGCGCGCGGCGTCGCGGCGCGCCTCGGCTGGCGTCTCGATCCCGCGCGCGCGTCGTTCCTGGCCGAGAGCGTGCCGAGCTGGGTGGCGTTCCCCGACACCAACGCGGCCCTCGAGCGCCTGCACGCGGCCGGTTACGCGCTCGGCATCCTGTCGAACATCGACGACGACCTCCTGACGGCGACGCGGCGGCACTTCACCGACCGCCTTCGAGCTGATCGTCACCGCGCAGCAGGTGCGGGCGTACAAGCCCGCGCGCCCGCACTTCGACGGCCGCCCGCCGGGCGATCGGCGGCCGCGCTCGTGGCTCCACGTCGGCCAGGGCTACTTCCACGACATGGTGCCCGCGCGGACGCAGGGCATCCCGAACGCCTGGATCAACCGCAACGGCGACACGCCCGATGACGGCGGGCGGACCGACCGGGAGTTTCCCACGCTGCGGGAGCTGGCGGACTGGCTGGCTCCCCGCCCGATGATTCGCTCGATCCGCGAGATCGGCCGATCCGGTGTATTCTCGCCACCCGATACCACGAAGTCTCTCACAGCCCGACGCCCCTCGAGGGAGCACGCGCATCTTCGCCCAGCGTCTGCCTCGAGCACGACATCGCGGAGGTAGCGGATCCGCACCGCGCGATAGATCGACAACGCCGCGCGGCTCTCTCGGCCTCGGCTGAGCGGGCCGTCCGGCGCCTGCCGGCGATGCCCGGCCTGGCGGGAGGAGCGCGGCGATGGCACAGAAGGCCGTCGAGGCTCATCCTCATGCGGCAGCTCGCGAGGCTGCCTCGCGGTGCCCGGTGTTCCTCGTCGATCCGGATGGGACCCTCCTCTACTACAACGAGCCGGCGGAGCGGCTGCTGGGGCGGCGGTACGACGAGACCGGCGAGATGCCGGCGTCGCCGAGTGGGCGGACCGCCGTTCACGCCGACCGACCGCGGACGGCAGCCCCGCTCCGCCCGAGGAGCTGGCGCTCGCGGTCGCGCTGCAGAAGTGGCACCCCGCGCACCGGACGATCGTGATCCAGGGTCTCGAACGGCGTGGCTCGGCGCCTCGCGGTGACCGCCCTGCCGCTCGAAGGGCGGGGAGGCCGTCGCCTCGGGCGCGGTCGCGACTCTTCTGGGAGGAGCGGCCGCCGTGAAGCTCACGGCTCTGGGGCACGCGCGGGTCGGTGGCCGCGCCGGGCCGGAGACCGCGCGGTACGGCGGCAACACGTCGTGCGTCGAGGTCGCGGGCCGCCGACGGGAGCGTGCTCGTCCTCGACGCGGGCACCGGCATCCGCCGCCTCGGGCGCGCGCTCGGCGCGAGCACGCGCCGGATCGACGTCCTGCTGACCCACCTGCACATGGACCACATCCAGGGGCTCGGGCTTCTTCGGGCCCTTCTTCGAGCAGGACGTGGAGGTGCACCTCTGGGGCCCGCGCGTCGACGACGCAGGCCCTGCGGGAGCGGCTCACGCGCTACCTGTCGCCGCCGCTCTTCCCGGTGCGGCTGCGCGAGCTTCCGTGCCGCCTGGTCCTCCACGACGTGCCCCTCGAATGAGCTTCGAGATCGGACCGTTCCGGGTCAGATGCCGCGCTGGTCTGCCATCCCGGGCCCGACCGTCGGGCTACCGCATCGACGGCGGACGGCGCCACGCTCGCCTATCTCCCCGATCACGAGCCGGCGCTGGGCCTCGGGTCGATGCCCGCCGCGCCCGACTGGATCTCCGGGTTCGCCCTCGCCGCCGACGCCGACGTGCTCATCCACGATGCGCAGTACAGCGCCGACGAGTACCTCGACGCACGTCGGCTGGGGGCACAGCGCGCTGACCCACACCCTCGCGTTCGCGACCGCCGCCGGCGTCCGCCGCCTCGTGACCTTCCACCACGATCCGGAGCACGACGACGAGACGCTGACGCGCCTGCCTCGAGGAGGCGCGCGGCGGGCGCCGGCGTTCCCGTTCGACATCGTGCCGGGGACCGAAGGGCTGTCGATCGACCTGGGCGACCCGCGCAGCCCGACTGCGTCTGCCACGGTGGTAGCCCGCTAGGCCGGGCTGCCGCCCGTCCCGCGGTCAGGCCGGGCTCGCGAGTCCCGGGCCCACTCCGGCCGACGCGAAACAGGAAGACCGCCCCGCATCACCCGCGCGCGACCGCCGGGTCGTCCGCCATGATCCGCCGGGCGGCCTCCGCGGAGTCGGCGCGGAAGATCACGATCCGGAACGTCGAGGCGTCCGTCGTCTGGCGTGCGCCCGAAGAGCAGCACGATGCCCGCCGCCGCCATGCGCTCGAGATACGCGCGATGGGCGGCGACGACCGCGCTCTCCGCCGGGGTCGGCGCGTCGGTGAGCATCGCCAGGCGGGTCGGCTGGATGCGTTAGAGGACCTCGGGCATCCCGACGCTCACGTTCCGTGGGCCGGCGGCGTTGACACGCCTCGCGGACGCACTCCTATCATTCGCTCCACTAGCGCGCGACGTCCGTCACCGCTCCGAGTGTGCCGCGATTTCCGAGGAGGCGTCATGCGAGCCCGGCAATTGTTCCTCTCGGTCACGACCGCCTCTGGTCCGATTGGCGCTGCCCATCGTCCCCGTCGCCGCCCAGCCCAAGGAAGTGGTGATCGGCCTCACTGTATCCCGCTGAGCGGGCCCGCGGCCTCGGCCGGGGTGGACGAGAAGCACGCCTTCGAGCTCTTCGCCGACATGGTCAACGGCAAGGAGCCCGATGCTCCCCGGCGCCTTCTATCAGCAGCTCAAGGGTCTGCTCCGGGTTCCCCGGCGGGCCCGGCTCCGCCACGATCTTCGTGGACCACCAGGGCAAACCCGACATCGGCCAGGCCGAGGCGGAGCGACTGATCACCCAGGAGAAGGCGCACGTCCTCGTGGGGGCCGTGGCATAAGTTCAAAAAATTTCTTCCTTTGTAATAGGAAATTCTGTATTCTCTGTGCGATTTCATTCGTTGTCGGCCAGATCTATTCCATCCATCTGAGATTTCAATGTCTTATTATTATTGACAGGCTTTATTATTAATAATTTGTTTCAGGACGTATACTATTGCATTTTTAATTACGTAGTTTAAATGACAGTTATATTAAATTGCAAACAAAAAAATTTAAGACTCATGCGAGTCACAGCCGAATTATTCCGACCATGTCGCATTAGTTTCATAGATGAAATGGATGCTGTTTTGTATCGACAAAGTAACTTCTATCTCGCCACTTTACTACTTTATTTCCTTTTGAATTGAAAGCAGATAATAAGAAACAAAGAGTTATTAATATACATCCTAGGACAAAACCAAGACCATAATCGATTTTTGTAAAAGACCGAAATGAGATACCACACTGTATGCAAGCAAAAGAAAAATTGTCACTAAATTGATAGTTAGCAGAAGACCGTCTAGTAAAAATCACCAAAAATAAAAGTAAAGTAAAGGGCAAAATTAGAAATGGCTCTAGCAGAATAAAAGATAAAAAAGCTTCGTAACCATCATTGCGGATTTTTTTCTTTTGTAAATGTAATGGGATAATTATTCGGCGCAATGCATGCCATAATGAACTCGATCCCGTGCCCATAACGCCTCCACGTAATTTTCACCCCCTGACCAATCTTAATTTCATTTTTTGTTCTTTACTCTACGTCCTAGTAAGCATCCTCAACTAACTCTTTGACGGACTTTTTTCATAAAAGTACTAATTTTTTCATAATTTTTTTTAGATATGAGATAAAACTACCGAAAAAATATCCAAATTTGTTCTTGATTATTTACACGAAGAGGCGAATATCTTGAATGCAGAAAAAATAGACAATATAGGCAATTACATTTTGTAATTAAGTCGTAAAGCATATGGTTTTTAGGGACCAGCGTAAGTGCATCAAGCCCACCATGTATCATTGTATTAACTGCGGATGACAATGAATCAGTTTTGTGCACAGTATCAGCATCAGTAAACAAAAGAATTTCTCCAGATGATTTTTGGGGTACCCTTGAAAGCATGCCCACTCTTTCCAATCCACCTTCTGGTCTAGAAGGAGCCTTTACCGCTATCAGTCGATGATTTTTTTCAGATAATTCTGAAATAATTGATGGGGTCTTATCTGTAGATGAATCATCGATAGCGATTACTTCATAGTTGTCGTAATCTTGCGATAACAAGGACTGTAGACATATTAATATAGTTTCTTCTTCATCTTTGCCGGAACAAATTGGCAAGCTTACTTTTGGTTTTTACTTTGCCCTGATATCTGGCTGTCCATTCTAATTTTGGAGACTTGAAATTGACCATGAAATAAAACAAGAAAATACGTCCAACAGCTAGGATGCCAAAAATTGATTGCTAGTATAATGCCAAGTAGAGCCATGATATCAATTGGGTACTCGTTATTTTATTCGAAATATAGGTTATACGTTTGTGCTTGGATTAACTTTGATAATGATATGTATCGTCAAAATGAGATATCTATCAGAGATTCACAGCTGTTTACATTACATTATAATTGAATATCGAAAACCGATTCACAATTCTAAGATCTGCTTTAGTAAGGCCCTATAATCCACATTTTCCTTAGTGCTACCATAGTGCAGGTAATTCGAAAAATTAATGGAATTGACGATTGGCTCTGATATTCGTGAGTTGAGTCCGAATATCCTTTCCAATGTCTTCACTTATAAGAACAAGTCCTACATCGCTAACGTTATCTAAACTGTTGATGTGTTCGCTATTTCTGAGGCCGACTCTCTACCTTAATACCTTCGACACCGGCAAGTTGGTTTTTTTTGTTACAAAAATTTACTTCCAACGGCCATTATTCTCAATTTGTCTTCACGTAATCCACTAAATATTTCCTTTTAATTCTTTGTAAAAACAAATTTCGAAAGAAGACTTTCTATATGTTCTGACATTACAGATAAATCATGGTTATTTATCAGTTTCAACATTGTCTGATAATCAAGATTTAAGAATATACGTTCTACTTGATGGAATAGGTGATCTTCCAAACTAGCTTGAATGGTCAGACTCCACTCGGAGGCCGCCAAAACCCCAAATATTGATTCACTGGCAAGAAAAGGGAAAAATGGGTCAGGTGGATAAGCGTAGGGAAGGGTATTCTCCTCAATCAGATATTGCTGTATTCAATATGCTCTGGTTATGATTTTCAGGGGAAAAAATATGCCGGAAGGGGCATAATAGAAATAATTGGCTGCGGGGTCGATTTTTGCGACGGGGATCTTGCCTAAGAGGTAATTTTGCAACCTTAGATAGTAATAGAATAATCGATAGGCGCGCGGGTCGTGATATACTTAAGCAGGAAGCTAAACAAAACATCTGTGCATTTTTTGGAAGACAATGTTAAATTTGATGATCCAGATGTTTCAGTTAAAATAACACCTACTATCTCTCACCGTAATTATTAAATTTAGACATAACAAAAAATATCTCTCTGATAAAATAACTAATACCGATCCTGCATATGGTAAATTAAATGGTATAGGTGTTGCCAAAAACTGATGTTGCTGAGTTCATGGTTGTTCAGGAGTCTCAATCAGAAGACAATTCTGAATTATCGATTCCCAAGTCAGCAAAATTGTCAATGAATTTACTAGTAAGTCTATTACTTTGTTAAAGGAGCATCCAGTAAATCTAAATCGGATTTCAAATAATAAGAAACCAATGAGCGTAATAGCAGTGACGCTGGCAATGCTGTTCCCTCCCTTCAACCAATTAATGAGAAGTATGGAATTTCTACTTCCTGTCTAGTAGATATGCCTGTAGAAATTGGTATGTTTTTAAAATACTTGGTGATGGAAATATTTCGTTCACAAAAATTGATGATTATGAACAAAAAAGGAAAAGAGGTTGCGGAAATTCTTAACTTCGCATAATCTTGTATATGTTCACATAAAAGGACCTGATGAATATGGACACGATATGATGCATTGGGTAAAATCTAATATTGAATTAATAGATGAAAATTTCTTGGTGTGTTTTTGAAATGCGTAACCAGACAACATATAGTGGTTATTTCTTGGGGGATCACTCTACTCCTTGTATAAGAAAGTCACATACGGATGATCCAATTCCATTGTTGGTATCAGGCAATGGTATCAAAAGTGATGGAAGTCAACGCTTTACGAATCATGGGGGAAATAAAGGATCGATAGGAACACTGAAAGCGATCAGAAGTAATTTCTATTGTATTGAATATGGCCCGCACACAATAGAACAAATAGAAATCTAGTTTTATTTACCTAATTACTGTTGGGCTCCAGTCAAGTGTAACCTTGCATTGTTCACATACTTTTTCATCAATATTTCTTTCAAGGCTATGATGAAAGCATCACATATGATAAGCGAGTAACGCATATAATTGCAGAGTGCGATAAATTTTGATAACGTTTTTGCAGTGTATGCTCTGTTCGTAGATAAATCATCACTTATTTCTTTTATCATACTCATGATTTCACTTAGTGACATAAGTTTTGATATTAATTCATTATCACCACGTACCCCTTAGGTAGTTGCTTACTGCTGCCTGAGTAATTCCTAGCATTTGTGCTTTACTTCCTTCCTTCAGCCCCTTTCACTACCAGCCCTTGATAAGATTTGCTCTTACTGCAGGTATTAATAATTTGGATTCAATTTCTGATGGAAGTAGTGGCTTAGGTGAGCCTAAATATGGCTTCTAAATATATATAGCTTTTTTTAAGTTGGTAGGAGCTAGGATGTATTATCTGGGATGTTTTGTATTAATAATATTCAACTAAAAGATTGTCAAACAGATTTCGGTGATACACGGCTATTTTTGCAATTCCATATCATAATTATAATTAGTTACTTGGATGTAATATGTGATCATTTACCATTTGAATTAAAAACTACATTTATTAATACTCATGATTATTATTGACTAGATATTGCAAAAATTCGACGATCTAGACATGAAAATATTGTCAGAATTATGTAAGAATGCTAATATTTCAAAAGCACTTCGATTGAGTAAATTATTATCTACAAATTCATCAGTATGTACAGTAGAATAAGCGACTTTACAAACGAAATTTGATCCAAAATCTACGATAATTGTGAATGAGCCTCTTAGCAATACGTAACTGAACGAAGTACAA
>ERZ1370068.8526-contig-7371_pt1 | contig 38917 bp, 74 predicted proteins | sample MGYA00561227_ERZ1370068 | MGnify/ENA primary metagenome ERZ1370068 (study PRJEB38410, sample SAMEA6850437) | metagenome | study: Metagenomic assessment of the ecological functions of the soil: analysis of the soil microbiota associated with the...
CATGCCCAACGACACGGCGCCGTAGGGGCGGCGTGGTGTCACCCGCTCGTCTGCGACGCGCCAGCACCTTTTCGCGCTTGAGCAGGCCGTCGAGCCACGTTACCCAGCGTGAATCCGGCACATCGTGGAATGCGCCGGAGAGCCCGCTGCTCGCGCCATCCGAACGAGCGCGCCAGCCAGTAGCTCAGGGTCGCCGCGCCGCGCCGTCCCAGGGATGAGCAATACGGTAACTGAACGAAGTACACCGACACATTGCTGGATAGCGTCAGCGCGAGGCCAATCGCGATGGGAGCAAAGCCAGCGGGTGCACGCTTGTCTGTTGCGCCGAGTATGATCAAGAGAAAAACAGTAGTCATGACCACTTCGCTGACGAGGGCCGCCAGAAGAGAATAGCCGCCAGGCGAATGTGACTCCGTAGCCGTTCGACGCAAATCCCACTGGAAACGTCAAAGCCTGGAGCACCACTGGCTATGACGTAGAGCACGCCGCCTGCAACGATAGCGCCCTTGTCGGCGAGCAAACCGAATCCAGGGACTTCTTCCTCGAATCGACTGTGAAATCTTCAGATCGATCAAGTAAGGATTGATATGAGCAAAATCTTCGCGCTAGTCATCTTACTGATCTGCATACTCAACGGCTGCCAGACGATCCGGGAAAAGCTTCCGGGCCGGAATTTGAAAAGGCAAAATTGACAGCGACCATCAAAGCTCAACTGGCGCGGGAGGATCAAGCGACCTTGCAGGCGGTCACGGTCGATATCGGGGACGACGGTGTGGCCAAGCTCAAAGGGACGGTGTCTTCGGCGGAGAAAAAGGCGAAGAGCCGAAGAAATCACGCGCAAGGTAAGCGGTGTCAAGAGCGTGGTCAACAACCTGAGGTAAAGCCCCGATTCTCAGAAATTGCACCGCTCTTCTCTTTCCATGAGGGCGCAGAATTTCAGCGTGATTGGTTTTCTCGAGTGACCTTCTTGCAAGACTGTGTTACCTGATGCTAGTGTCAAGATGCCTGCTCGAATTATTCTTTGGTTGGTTTTTTTCCTTTGCAACTTGCAGGGAGCCGTGCTGGGAGCGGAAGACGCAGCCAGCTGACGCCGATAAGAGCGAGCCAAAACCCTGGGTCCGGAAGGTTGCGTTCGGCATACTCGCGCACGATATAGGGCTCAGTAAGCGATCAGATAGGAGAGAGTGGAGTTGATCCCAACTGGGAGGTGCAGTCCAACCTCCTGAGTGGAAATGGTGGCGTTGGGTCGGCTCTCCTCCTCTATGACCGGCGCTACTCCGAACTTCAGCGCGGGAAACGAGCGCTTTTTATCTCGGACTCGCCTGGCAGCTTAGTTTGTCCAGCGATTTCCTGGACAACCTACCAATGAGTTCACCAAGAGACTTTGGGTTTCAGGAGGTTTGAGCGCGGCGGTTCACACCGGCCCGCTACAAAGAACGTGACCGGCTGCAGGTTGGACAACGATTGCGGGTTTGGTCGGCGAGTTCTGCCACGGCTCCAGGTAGAAATAGGGGCCACTTTTGGAAGAATCATGGACTATCGCTTTTCTTTGATCACATGTCGGGCGGCGGAGTTTTCGGAGCATCGCAGAATGAGGGAATCGATCACACTGGAATTCGCTATCATTTTACTTTTAACAAAGCCCGCTCTGATATCAGCGTAAAGCAATGAGCTGACCCAGGTGCTACGGTTGAGTTAATTGGGCAAAATGTTAACTCTCCCCAAAACTCGATTGTAGCAGTCCAGCGCTAATTTTTTCTGCCCGCAGAGTTATCTTTGTATCGAGAGCACTCGATCTTCCGCTGAATCGTCACCACCACTTCGATGCTACGAAGCGATAACAACTTCCAAAAGTGTGGGAAAAATCCATGTCGTCATAGCAATAAATCAAATCCCGATTCTCCTTCGAGACGGGTTTATCGTCAACACGGGTGTATACGAGAGTCACCGGTACGATGATCGAGCGATTGCGCAATGGCGCAGCTAACGGGGCAGTTTGAAAGGGCAACATTCGCTCGCCGTTGGTCGCGCGTCCTTCAGGGAACAGAAGGATGTTCGCTCCCTCTTTGAGTTTTTGCTCATTTCCATAACGAGCAATCCCACCTCGCCCTTCTTCTGGCGGTTGATGAAAATCGTTCCGCCTAAGGTCGCCCACAGACCGATTACCCGGCCAGCTTCTTGACTTCCCTCTTGGATACGAAAACTACCGGAAAAATGCTGCCCAAAACAAAAGCCGTCCACATAGCCGAGATGATTGCTGATGATAACGGTATCGCCTTCATCGATTTGTCCCGCATCGCCGGCGACGGTCACCTTGATATTGAGGATCGTTCTCAAAGAAACGAGAAGCTATACGTCAAGCGGCTGATGATCTCCCAACGGTTAGGTAATTTCAGCAAACTGATCCACAGATGCACGAGGACTATGAGGCCAAAAAATTGCCCAGAGAGAAACAATCGCAGCGAATTTAACCCACCGCATAGGTCACTTTGACGCGTTAAGAGTGAATGATCAAGATGTTCGCTAGCCAGCATTGTGGACCGAAAACTCTTGGCCACTAATTGGTACCCTGGATTATATCAACCCTGGTTGAGTATGAAAGATTCTTGGCGGTTGCTTAACCTACCGTCCTGAAATCGGGGGCTAGCCAGTCTGGCATCTGAAGTCTCCTGACACTGAAGTCCTCTCTGACTGTCGTTCGGACGACTGTTGAAAGGAAAGCCGAGTGAGCATCAGTGATGCAAATAAAGTTCCGGCGAACTCCATTTTGAAGACCGAGATCTGCGTCGCTGGTGCGGGAGCAGCTGGCATTACACTCGCGCACGAATTGAACGGATCGCGACAATCGGTCTGCCTGGCTGAAAGCGGCAATCATAACCCTGACGAAGACGCACAGTCGCTTTACGATATTGACGTCGCCGGCTACCCCATACGCGAAAACTTTATGTCGCGTGCGCGTTACTTTGGTGGCACCTGCAATTTGTGGGCGGGGCGCAGCGTGAAGTTGACCGAGTTTGATTTTGAGAAAAGAGAGTGGATTCCCAACAGCGGCTGGCCCATAGCTTACAGCGAGCTGCAAAACTACTACGGAAGGGCCGCCGAGATACTCAAGTTGCCGCTTCGAAGGTTTCGAGAACAGCATACTAAAGCGCAGTTTGAGCCAAGCGGGGAGAGCTCTTTCGATAACGACGCCTTGAAACCCAATATCTCATTGATTGTGGGAGTAAAACCGTTGCGGTTCGGAGCGGCTTACAAATCCAGACTCGCGAGATCTCGAAATGTGACGGTTTACCCCTTAATGCCAACGTCACCGAAGTCACACTGAATTTAGCAGGAACTTGGGTTGATGAAGGAAGATAGCCACGTTGAAGCGGGAACAGGTTCATCCTACGAGCCAGGTCTTCGTTCAGCCTGCGGCGGAATGGAAAATGCCCGGCTTGCTGCTGGGTTTCACGCGGTGTACAGTCCCACCGGTATAGGGAACTCACTTCGACTCAGGCAGATACTTAGGATCACCCGAGAACGGTGTTCGGCAAAATCCGCCTTTCCCCAAAGCAGAGACTACCCCACTCTGGCGGTACCAAGGTGTGACTGGTATGGGACAGATCATCCAATTGTCTGAAAACACGCAGCGAAAAGAACGACTTTAAACAACAACTATTCAAGTCTGAGCGTCAATGGCTCGCCGCAACAGCAAAGGCGTATCAGGCCGTTTGTTCATTCGATGAAGGTCCTCTTTGAGATTTGGGTTATTCCGGCAAACACCACGCTTTCGGATGTAAATGGCCAAGATCCCGGAATTGATCTATCTCTTGCCCCCAGAGAGCTAATGCCTCATTTTTACCGGCATTTGGCGAAAACGTGGAAGATTCTCCGGCAAGATGTCTCCGAGCTTGTCATTGTCAACTATTGCGAGCAGGCACCAAATCCCTCGAGCAGATTTTCTTGAGCGGACGAACGGGATAAGCTCAACATGAATCGCCTGATTCTTGACTGGAAGGCTGGGTCCGAAGAAACTCGACTCTTGTGCGTCTGCAGGAACTGCTGGACCAATATTTGACGAAAAACAATATCACTCTCTGAAGACCGCTGCGAGCGAATCGACACTCTTTCTTATACCGACGCTTCCCACCCATATTGGAACGACGCGCATGAGCGAGCATCTGCGCAACGGCGTTGTCGACGCAAACTGCAAAGTGCACGAGCGGAGAATTTATTTGGCTGCCGGCAGCTCGGTTTTTCCCACTTGCGGCTATGCCGCAACCCGACCTGACCATCGTCGCTTTGGCGTTCCGGCTAGCCGTGCACTTGCAGAAGCGGTCTTATTAAGATGTCGCAAAGTTTTTATCTCGCCGATCTTGGCGAATTTTTCTCAAAACGTGCCGGTTTCGCAGCCCGGATGGCGATAACATTGCTGGCTTGCTCACAAAATAGACCATCTCCTGGTATTAGCCCGTGGTCGACCGGGCATTGAGGGTGGATTGAACTGTCAGTGGTGAAAGGCTTCAAATTGATGCACGGTTATTTACGGCAAATGATCGCAAAGCAGAAAATCTCTCTATGATTAGTTGTTACAGGTGCTACGTGAATCCGCAATCCTCGTGGTCGCTACTTTGCCCGGGCACGTCCGTCCTCAAAATACCTGCGAGCATCAGAGCAGCAACTGCGGCTTGGCACCTGTCCAGCCAATGGCGGTGGAAACCGCTCAGCGGCGGTGCCATTGACTACGTGCCTTCTTCGTGCGGAAATGACCGCACTCGCATTTGGCTTTCTTTTAAGTCTCTGATCGACCGGTCATGCGGTTGCTCAAAAACCCGGGGTGGGTTTGCCGAAAAATCCAATATGCGCCGGAAACTATGAATGCAATGACGCCGAAACAAAATCCAGAATCCCCAAAGCCAAATGGGATGCAAGCGCAACTGCGATTCTGCGCTAGCAATTTGTTTTTCCAAATCACCGTTTTTCTTCAAGCGTTCCAATCCGCTCATCTTTTTGCTGAGTTCTTCTTGAAGCGTCTTTACTCTCTACATACGAGTGAAGCGGCAGTTTCAGCTTCTGGTCGATTTGGAGATTGCTCTCCAGAACCCCGGGATTGTGTTTTTAATTTCTTCTTTGGGAATTTCAAGAGTCGTCGCAATGACGTCGAGGTTGTCGCCGGGCCGCACCTTCCATGTTTGACTCTCAGCAGCTGCTGACAGAGGTGAAGCGACAAAAGAGAATAGAGAAAAAAAGAATAAAGAAGTTTTATTCATAACAGTCCCCTTTCTCGCAGCCAAAAGGATGCGCGCATGCGATTAGCGCATGATAGAAGACTAACAGGCGCTCTAGGGTCTTGCTATGGCTTCCGAGTTGATACTGAAAATATCTTCAGCGTGGCAAGTGGAATCCCTCGGCATCACCAAACGATCGCGCTCGCGCTGGAGACTGGTTCCAATGCCTATCTCATCAAACCGATTGATTCCAACAAGCTGGAGCGATCCTGAGAAGGTCGCACAGGCGAATCGGGGGTCCCATACTTGACGGCATCAGGCCGGTGGGTTCAGCCGCTTGCTGGGTCGCGCGAGGCGCGTTTGTGGCGTCCTCATTGCAAAAACGGAACGCAAACTACAATCGACTGCATTGTAATTTCAGAATCACGCTGGAATTTCCTGATTGCGATGGTACTCGCTGTTGCCCGGCGGTTCTACAAATCAGGCCAACCCATCTTCAACAGCAGGCGCAAGCTGATGAGCGTGTACACGCCTGCCATTACGTCATCCAGCACAATGCCGGCCCCATCCGGCAATCGTTCTAATCTATTCGTCGGAATACCTTGGCGATATCGAAGAAGCGAAATAATAGAAAACTCCAGACCAAAGCAGTCAATCGCGGAGGAGCAAGAAAAATTGGCCACAAGGAAGCCTACGATCTCGTCAATGACGATGAACTGCGGATCTTTCTGTTTCAGAATTCTGGCACCTTCGGTCGACAGCCATATCGCGCCGAAGATCGATCCGACGCACAATCGCTACGGCAAGTGGAAAGTTGCGCACGGCGATGTGGTTAAGCGCGAGCGAGAACGGAATGGCAACAAGAGTTCCGATGGTCCCTGGGGCCGGGGAAAATATCCCACCCCGCGCCGGTTACGAAAAACAGTACGGCTCTTTGGCGAAATGTATTCAAGCCGGGGCGCTCCTGAGCAAGCAAGGGAAACGTCTGTTAGTCCATCCCGAAAGCAGACTACACTTACGCTAACCACTGGATGACGTCCAGCATCCCTCACGAGCGACCACTTCAGCTAAGATCGCCGTTGCCGCGTCTACCATGCTTCATCAATTGTAGGATGGTTGTCGCCTTGGACCCCTCAAGCGCAGTGAACAGTGTTCGCCGAGGTACACCCTTTGTTGACAGGGATGATTCATTGCAGGAAGCGACGCATTTATTAGGTCTTCATTGGTCAGCCTCGATTAAGGCTTGCGCTTTGCGTTTCAGGTCGCCCCAGCTCAATAGATCCATCGCAGTTCTCGACGCAGCGCCCCACTCATAGGTTAACCCGCGCGCGCGCGCGCCACGCATTTGATTTCTGCGTTGTTCCGTCGACTCGCGGCAGATGTAGAGAGTGGCGCCGCAGACGCGGTGTTTCGCTCGGCGGGAGGGTTATGATCTTCACGGCTTCCATTTGCGGTTCGTCGTTTGATCTAAATTAATTTTACGGTGCTCTCTGCCGTCCGGCTAACCGCGCAACAGGGCTAGGGGCAGAAAAAGATGGCTGGTCTCAGGTAAAATCTTCAGGTGCTTTGTGGTCTCGGCTCTCTGCGCGTCGACAACACGGCCATGGTCGGCCCGTTCTCCGGCGTCCATCGGCTACAGTTCGGACGATTGCTTAACGTGACTTCAGTTCGCGCAGTTCTCTTTCCGTTCGATCGACGACGAGCCAGCGGATGGTTGCAGGGCTGTTTAGCTCGCGGCGGTTTTGCTTGGGGCGAGGAACTCTGCCGAGACCATCTCGCCAGGCCGGCAGATTTTTGTCGGGCCGATTCGACATTCGTCCCAGCCATTTTGCAGTTGCAGAAACCTTTGTCATCACCCGGGAACAGACGAATAATCCGTCGTTGCGGAAACTATCGTCGGCGAGCATCACGCCTTCGTTGCTAAATAACCAACTGCGCAGCCAAAGTTCCAGCGTGCCCGATTGTTGTTTATGCAACGCGTCAAGGAACACCTGCCAGGGAATAATCGAAAGCTCCATCGTACATCTCCTTTGTTTTTCGCTTAATGAGTTTTTCTGTCGTGAGCTTCTAAATGCGCTTTCAAATAACTCAAGGAATAGATGCGCGTGCCACAGCGTTTACAAATCGTCGCGCGCTGTTTGGTCGTTCTCACTGGCAATTTCTTGAACATTGTCGCTAATAGTAGTTTCATTGATCGCTCCTCCAGTAAACTTGATGTCCGGCAAAGAGAGCAACGGCAATGCCAGTCTCCTGGTTTTCGGCTTGATCATGAAAAAACGCTGATTTTTAGCGGGTATTGCTCAGAAAGGCAGGCTGCTTCAGCCGTCGTTACGCTGCGATTCTGTCCAGAAATGGCCTAAAATAGGCAAAGTTGTACAAATAGTCTCCACATTACTCCTTAGATTGCCAAGTTGGCAGCAACTCGGCTATTTTGGGCTTTGGCTGCTGGCGCTTTGGTCGCTGGGTTGCCGATTTCGATTTCGGTCTTTTCCGACAAGATCGCTTTTGTGTTAAACTGTGGCCGACCAACGCGAGGGAATGGAGATCACATGGATAGGTTTATCGAGTATATAATTCACAATATCATGAACCCGTCATTCGCGTGGGTTTTGAACCATCCGATCATATCAGTGGTCGCGGTAGTCGCGTTGATTTATTTCTCCGTGCGCAATTATCGGATGCTCTGATTTACGCCTCGCATTCGAGTCTCGCCGATTTTTCTATTCGATCATCCGCGGAATTGATTGCTTCCGGCACTTGCCGGGAGTGTTCTCTTCGTCCGATCTTGCGGTTGCTTTTCCCCAGGTCGGGGAATAGGATTTTTGCAATTCACTGAGGAGTTGCCTATGCCTCTTGTATCCGCTTTGGCTGCGAGCCATGCACCGAACATTCTACTTGAGCCGGGACGCGAATGGGAAGATTTCATGGATCTTCACTACAGCATGGCGCCGCAAGCTTCTGCGAACCGGCCGACATTCGAGCAGCAGAAAAAGCTGAGGCAAGATGCTGAGGCTGCATTTGCCGTTTTGCGCGAAGATTTGGAACAAGCCAAACCCGACGTTTTGATCGTCGTTGCCAACGATCAATTCGTCAACTTTTTGGAACAATATTCCGACCTTCTTTGTCACCATCGGCGACGAAGTCAAAGGGCAGTTTACGCGTCACAGCTTTCACTACCGAAATCACAAAGAGCTGGGTAAAGCGATCATTCGTGCGGGCATGGATAGAGGCATCGATTTTTCGTACGGCGAGCACATCGAGTTGCAGCATACGCAGAACGTGCCGCTCTATTTCTTGCTGCGCGAAGCGAAGATTCCTATTCTTCCGGTTTATGTGAACACGTGGGTCGATCCGGCGCCGTCGCCACGGCGCTGCTATCAAGTCGGCGAGCTGATTCGCGCGGTGGCGGAGAATTTCCAAGAACGCGTGGCGATCCTCGCCACTGGCGGCTTGTCGCACTTCCCCGGCTCGCCGCGGATCGGCGAGATCGACGAAACTTTCGATCACCAGCTCCTCGAGGTGATGCGCCAAGGCAAGGGCAAAAGTCTGGTCGATTATTCCGTCCAAGATCTTTTGCAAGCGGGCGATACCGAGTTTCTCAATTGGATGGTCGTGATCGGCGCCGTCGGTGACGCGAAGGCATCGTACACCGCTTACATGCCGGACTTTGTCGCCACGGGTTGGGGATTCGTCAGTTGGAGGTCGTTGTGAGCTGTTATGATTTGAGCCGTCTGCTATTCGATCTCAAGATGAAAGAAGCCGTCTATCAAAGCTCACTCAAAAATTTTGAACGGGTGATGGCTGATTACGACCTGACCACCGAAGAGAAAGACGCGCTGCGCGCAGGCGACCCGCGCAAACTGCGCCAACTCGGCGTGCACGGCATGCTCTGTCTCTATATTAAACGTTTGCAGCCGGAGTTCCGCGACAACATTTATTGGCAGCAAAAGTAGCAGTCGAGTCGATCAGGCGTGGCGCGGGTCGCTGCGTTTCTCGCCGATTTACGTCAGCGCAAATTTGCGCTTTCTTTTGACCCCTTGTATACGGTTTGCTAGTATCCGGCACACGTAAACGACCGGGGGACAAGCAAGAATGGATTTAGGATTAAAGGTAAGGTTGCCTTGGTGGCTGGCGCCAGCCAGGGGATGGGCCGCGCGACGGCATCGGGATTCGCTCGTGAAGGGGCAAAGGTGGCGATCTGCGCGCGCGGCGAAGCAGCACTTAACGAAGCCGCGGCCATGATTCGCAAAGAAACCGGCGGCGAGGTGCTGGCCATGGTGGCCGATATGGCGAAGCCGGAGGACATAAAAAAGTTCGTCAATCAGAGCGCCGAACACTTCGGCCGCTTGGACATCATCGTCAACAACGCCGGCGGACCGCCTCCGGGCGATTTCATGAAATTTACCGACGAGGATTGGCAGAGCGCCTTTAATCTGAGTTTCATGAGCACCATGCGCATGACCCGCGAAGCGGTTCCGCACATGCGCAAGGTCGGCGGCGGCAAAGTCGTCAACATTACTTCTTATTCCGTCAAGGAGCCGATCGCCGGATTGGTTCTGTCTAATCGCAGTGCGCAGCGCGGTCATCGGTTGGGCGAAGACTCTTTCGCGCGAGCTCGCCGGTGACAATATTCTGTTTAATAATATTTGCCCTGGGCGGATCGATACCGAGCGCGCGCAGAAATTGAACAAGGCGCGGGCCGATCGCCTGAAGCGGCCGGTGGAAGACATCAATCGAGAGATGGCGGCCGAAGTGCCGCTCGGCCGCTACGGGACGGCAGAAGAGGTCGCTGATCTCATCGTGTTTCTCGGCTCGGATCGAGGGACCTACATCACCGGCACGACGATCGCGGTCGACGGCGGTTTAGTCAGGGCGACACAGTAAGAAGGATACGATCATGGTCCACTTCGTCATTCAGTGGGATTTGCCGGATCAAAAGGCCGAACCTGACGATCTACGCGAACAAGGCTAAAAACGATTGGCTGCCGACTACGCTGGCGCACAAGGGCGTGATCGAGGTTCGCAACTACCGAAATCCTTTGGAAGTAACACCGCATGTCGCCATTACCATCGACTTCGAGACCTTGGACAACTGGCGCGACTTTATCGATTCTCAAGACTATATTCGCATCATGCGCGAGTTGCGCATTCTCGGTTGCAACCACTTCACGGTCAATGTCTGGGCGCCTTCGAAATATTTTCCCGAATCGATGAAACCGTAGCAGAAAAGAGCTCTCGCTTCACATATTCACATTCAGCGCCACCGGATCGGTGGCGCTTGTTTTCGCCTGAGAAAAAGCGAAGAGCACGCTTTCCGTTCAGACTTACGCCGCATACGACCAAATTTCTTTGACCCGCAGAATGTGAATCCCATGATTTTTATCGCTCAGATAAATACAGCCGCGCCGGTCGACGAGCACGTCTTCGGATTGCGCGGCTAATCGGCTTGGCTTGAGGCCGATTCGCATCGTTGGGTCCGCAGGCACGAAATTGGCGATCTCTTTGGGCTGGCGGGCGTCGCGAATATCATAGACTCTCAGTCCAGCGTTGAAATACGTGAGATAAGCGACGTCATCACGATCTTCGAGACAGAGTTGGTGATTCGGGTGATGATGGTTGTGTGGCCCGAAGCGGCCGGCTTTCTCGTAAAAATTCTTGAGCTCGCTTTCCGGCGCGGGTTCGGGCAGCGGGAAGAGGGACAGCATGCGCGGCCGCTTTTCGTCGCTGATATCGACGATCCCGCCATGTTGAGATTCTCCGTCGCCGTTCTCGCGAATCGCTTCGTCATTGATTAATGCCATTTTGCGCCTTGGCAGCGGCAGATAGGTATGGATTCCTTGCGTGGCTGTGATGCCGCGAAAAGCGATTTGGCTGATCAATTTTGGCTGCGACATGTCGGCAACGTCGAGGATGATGCCGCCGCCGTCGCCGTAGGAAAGATAGGCGCGATCGCCTTCGATATGCGCCGGGCCGTGGCAAGAAAATTTCAAGCCGTTCGTCGTTGCACCTTGCGCCTGCTCCGGCAATGAAAAGCGGCCGACTTCGCGCGGGGCGCCCGGATCGGCGATATCGACGATGCGGTAAATTTTTCCGGTTAAACCCGGCGCGCCTGCTGCGCGCATGAACCAGATTGCCGCCGTCGTAGAAATTGCGATGCGTGCCCGTGCTGCCGGTTTGGAAATGACCGATTGTTTCGGCTCGGTTGGCGCGCTCACGTCGAAGATGAAAAACCTTCGGTGAACGGGTGGCCGTCGGCGCCGCCCCAGCCCGGCGCGATGCGTTCGAGGCCGGCGATCATCTTGTCTTCGGCGACCTGGACCTGAATCGTCCAGGTATTTTCCGGCCCGGGAACAAAATTGCAAAACTCCGGCGCCGCCGGGTCGGTGACATCGAGCACGCTCCAGCCCCGGTGCCAGAGATGGGCGACGTAGAGATACCAACGACGGTTCACTTCCTGCATCGCCAATTTAAATGCCGGCTTGCCGTCTAAATCGTGATAGCCGAGCGGTTCGATATTCCGAGCGAAATAACCTGAGGGAATTTTTGCGCCATCTTCATCGCCTCGTGGTTACACCGATTTGCCGACAATATTTTTGACCGGACAGTCGCTGCAAACGGGAGAGATCGGCCGGCACAGATGCTGGCCGAAACTCACCAGAAGATCGTTGTATTCGATCCAGTATTGCTCGGGAAGCTTTGCGCGCAGCGCCATCCTCGGTTTTCTCCGGCGTTTTCGTGGCGACGTAGCCCCAGCGGTTCGAGATCCGGTGCACGTGCGTGTCGACGCAGATGCCCGGTTTTTGTAACCAAGGGTTACCACTAGATTTGCCGTCTTGCGCCCGACGCCTTTGAACTTTAGCAATTCGTCGATTTCGTCGGGAACTTTCCCTCCGTATTGGTCGATTAACGTACGGCAGATTTCGAGAATATTTTTTGCTTTGGTTTTGTAAAAGCCGACGGGATAGATCAGCTTCTCGATTTTCTTCGCAGAAAGTTTCGACCATCGCTATGCGGCGTGTCCGCTACGGCAAACAAGCGATGCGACGCCTTGGCCGTGGTCGAATCCTGCGTGCGCAGGCTGAGAATGCAGGAGATCAGCACGCGAAAGGGGCTTTCGTAGGTTTCCGCCATGAGCGTCACGATCGGCGTCTCCCACTTGGGCACTTCGCGGCGCAAGATCCGAATCGGCGGTGTGAATATCGCGGTCTTTCACGGCGCTGGGCTTTTCCGTGTAGTGGTTCAGTTTGCGAAAGACTCTCACTTCGTTCGAGATGACACGTTTTTAGTTAGTTGTCATTCCGAGCGACGCGAGAATCTTTCTCGATGTGAAGACTCATGGCCGAATTAAAATGAACCACTCCCCCTTTCCCCATGGTTTGGTTAAATTTGAATTTGGTTCTATCATAGATCCTACGGATCAAAAAGTTTCCCACGGCAATGATTGCAGAAAAATCGCCAAAAGCCCTCCAAGATCGCTCGCCGCAGGCGATTTGCCGGCAACGGCCATAAGCCCGCCGCGGTATTGATACCGATCCAAGAACGGCGGGACGGCGATTATCTCGTGTCTGACCAAGCGGGCACGATCATCTGCGCACTGCATAAAGGGCAGATCGCCTTTCCGGGCGGACGAGTCGATGCGCGCGACGCGGACGTAACGGAAACCGCCTTGCGCGAGTGCTACGAAGAAATCGGCATCGGTCCTGAGTGCGTGACCGTACTGGGCCGTTTAGATGAGTTCACCGCGGGTTACGGTCTCGTCGTTACGCCCGTCGTCGGCGTGATCCCGGCGCATTGCGAGTTTCGCCTCGATCCCGCGGAGACCACGGCGGTCGCTTCCGTGCGGATCGAATCACTGATGGAGCAAGCTAACTTTAGTCAGGACGGCGATCTTTCACCGGGCGGCCATCCGAGCTATCACTTCTATGTGAATGGTTGGGATGTGTGGGGTGTAACCGCGAGGATCATCGTGCAGTTTCTTGAGCTCGTCTATGACTTTCGCGTCAAGCAAATTTAGTTTGCCGGTTTTCCTCCGATCTGCCCAGCCGCGATAATTTCACCCGTGATATTGGTAAAAATGCTTCTCTCGATGCTCTCCGCGGCCCTGCTGGCGGCGCCTTTCCTCGAGCCGCGCTGTTTCCGCTGGCTTGGCTCGCGTTCGTGCCGCTCTTTTGGGCAATTCAACGCGCGGAACATTTCGCAAGGCGGTGTTTTGCGGCTGGTTCATGGGCTTTGTCGCGCATCTGATCGGATTTCACTGGCTGGTCATACGATCAGTGCCTTTGGCGGCTTTCCTTATTCCATAAGCGCGATCGTCTTTCTACTCTATGCCGCGTTGCAGGCCATTCAAATGGCGCTCTTTGCGCTGCTGGTGCGCAGCGTCGGGCTCGGTCCCTTGTCGCATATTTCCTGCTGTGTTCTGGGTGGCGCTCGAATTTTTATTTCCGCTGCTTTTTCCCTGGCACGTGGCCAAACTCGCAGGTGTCATTTTGTGGTTTATCCAGAGCGCCGATCTCGTTGGACCTTACGGCGCCAGTTTCATCGTTGTCTGGTTTAACGCGGCGTTATTTCGAGCTCTAGCTTCTGGAGAACAGGAACCCTCGGTTCGTTTTCTCCGCGCTCGGCTGTTCGGTTTTTGCGATCGCGTTGTCGCTCGTCTCATGGATTCAGAGAATCGAAAGCGTCGGAGAGAACATGGCGACGGCGCGCAAATTGTCTGTCGGCCGCGGTGCAGGAGCAACGTGGATATCGATCTTAAATGGGACCCCGCTTTGGCACAGAAAATCTCTGACGAGCACCGCCGAGCTCACGGACGAGTTGGATGCGGCTGCGCTGGTGATTTGGCCGGAATCGGCGGTCGAATTCATGGTGCCGGAGGATCTGGCGGCTCTGCCGCCGGAAGTGATGCCGTCATTCAAGTCCAGCCAAACCCTATTTTATCTTCGGCGCGAAGAGTTTTCGCGGCACGCTCGGCCGCGCCGGCGCCAAAGCCTTTAACACGGCTTTTTCGCTGACGCTAAAGGACGGGTCCTGGGCCGCTATCACAAACAGGTACTACTTGCCTTCGGCGAATACTTGCCGTTCGCCAAAGTCTTGTCGCTCATACCGGGAATATCGTTCGCCGATGGCTTCACGCCCGGACCGTGGCCTATCGCTTTCAATTTATCTCGAGGTGTCCGGATTGCGCCGCTCATCTGCTATGAGGATTTGATGCCGGACATATCGCGTAAGTTCGTCAGCGAAACGCGCGCGAATATTCTGGTAAATCTCACCAATGACGCCTGGTACGGAAAAACCGTCGGGCCTTGGCAGCACTTATGGCTCGCGCAATCGCGCGCCATAGAAACCTCGCCGTAGCCTGCTGCGCGTGACCAACACCGGTGTCACTTCGTTGGTGAACGCCAAAGGCGAAGTGGTCAAAACACTGCCGATGTTCACAGCGGATACGATGCAAACCGAAGTCGAGATTCTAAACGGCGAAACCTTCTACGTGCGTTTCGGCGATTGGTTCGCGTGGGCGATGACGATTATCTCGCTCGCGGTTGCTTTGTTTGCTTGGAAAAGATCGTTTCGCAAGGTGGGTTAGAATTATCTGAATAGGGCGACCGCCGGTCGCCCCTACGATAGGACCGGCATGGTAATCATCCCGCTGAAACGGCTAAATCATGCGGGCGCTTGCCGAGACGTCTGCCGCCGCTTTTTGTGATGACCACGGTGTCGCCCCCAGGTGCTGATCGATTGACCGTCGGCAGAGATGGCGGAGGGCTTGCAGATAAACACCATATTTTCCTGCAGCGTGATCGGCGAGCTGGCGCGGGCTTTTGGCGTGCGCGGTGATGATCGGACCGTCGTCGCCGAGCGCCGCGGCCGTGCATATTCAAATCACCGCGCGCGCCGGCCGCTGGACCGGATTTCGGCGCGACGGTCGCGCTTGTCTTCAACGTCAACTCGGCCAGCTCTTTGACCGTTACGCCGGGTTTCAGGTTTTCCATCACGCGATTGAAGAGCTCGCGCTGCACTTTGATCAGCTCTTGATGCACCGGATTCGGCCTCGCCGACAAAGACCGGTTGCACGCCCTGGGCGCGGTAGCCGATCCACGACTGCTTCGAACTTCGTTGATGATCAGAGTCGCCGTAGCTCGAGCAGGCGCATGCTCGGGCGGCTCAGCGATGCGCCTGACGATTCTTCCCTGATATCCAGTTGCAGTGCACGGGCATTTCCGGAGCCGTTGCGCATGAGCGCATATTGCGTCGCCGCCCAGACGTCCCAGTCTCTGCACACCGGGCTGCGCGGCTTCGATCTCCGCTTGGTAGGCGAGCTCGACGATCTCCATCGATTTGGTGAGGACGGCGATTTCTTCGCTGCGCTCTTGGTGTAACGGACTTCGGTCAAGATTGGCGTGGCGTCGACGATCTCCGCGCTGGCAGAAAGGCCTCGCGGATTCTTCGCCAGGTGCCGTGCAGAATCGTGTCCTTCCGGCGTGCGCGTGCCTTCGACTTCGCCCGAGGCCGGCGATGCCGATGCGGCCGCGTTCGAGGTTCAATTCTTTCAAGCGTTCGACGATGATCTTTGCCGTATTCGCGCCGCGCCTCGCGAACATCGGTCGTCCAATCCTGCGTCGTCGTCCAGCGCGGATTCGCCGTTGTCGCGATCGCCGTAACCGCGCCGTTCAGCGGAAACACCGCGGCGATATCGGCGTCACCGCCGCCGCCGCAGTGGGTCAAGTAACGGGTGTTGGCTTGAAAATCCATCGAGTGGCCGGTGTTCTGCGGCGTGACGATGACGTCGATGTTTTGCTCGGCCATTTTCTCGCGCACGGCTTGCCAGCGCCGGTCGCGTTCAGCAAGAGAGAAGCGGGGATAGGGGTAGAGTTCGGGCATGATTAAGCTCCGTTCAAAACGTTCAAGTCGTTCAAACCGTCGGAATTGACTCACCACGAAGCGCACGAAGGACACGAAGGTTTAATTTTCTTCTACTTCGTGCGCTTCGTATTACTATAGTTAAAAATTTGCGCGGCCTGCGCAAATAATCTGGCATCGAAAGTACTCGGAGTCGGGAATTCCTCCCGCCAAGGCGCAAAGGCGCCAAGGTTATGGGGAAAGGACAAAAACTCTTATAAATGATTTTCACCCTCAATCTCCGAACTTTGCGCCCTTTGCGTCTTTGGGAGACTCTCCAGTTTCGGTTGCGGCTTCAGCCGCGCTGGGACCTTCGTGGTAAATCGATTTCTAGCTTCGACTTCAGTGGGGCTGTCCTACGTTCGCGCATGCGCGCCAGCGACGCCTGAAAGAACCGCTCGGCTTCGTCGGCCAATTCCTTCGGCGGCCACTCTTGTTTGTGCACGCATTGACCTTTGTCGTAAGGACCGACTGGGAATTGCTCGCGTTGCGCTTGCGGCACGCTCAGAGCAGTGGATTTCGAGGTGATTGCCGTCGGGATCGTTAAAGTAAATCTCGGCGCCTGTCGTTGCCGGCGCGCGTCATCGGTCCGACGAACGGCACCTGCCATTTCTTAAAATGCTCCGTCCACTTCGCCAAGTCTTCGGCCGATCGTATCGAGTGCCAAATGCGGATGGGACTGATTCCAATCGGGCTGGCCGTAGCTCTGCTCGAAGAGATCGACCTCAGAAGCCGGGGGCCAGGCGAACGCCGGTTTGCAAAGAGCGGGCGAGTCCCTTGGCAGCGCGGTCCGGAGCCGATTCATGATGCGCTTCTGCACCGAGTGCGACGATATAGAATCGCGCGGCGCGATGGCGGTCTTTCACCGGCATCGTGAGATGATTTAAGCCGCGAATATGCAGCGGCGCGTCGGGGTTAAGATTTTCATCGTTCATGGAAACCTCCGTTGAGAGAATCTTAGCCAATTCTATAATACGACGCTTAATGGGTGACAAGATGGGAGAGAGTCGAAATAATGGGGTAGTGAAGTCGCGAAGTGTTGAGGGTTATCGGAGAAACGGGGGACTAAAGGCGAAGAAGGATGTTCTCCCTGTGGTCGAAATGACAACCGTCATGAGAAAAACGCGTCTCATTGCGCGGGACCGCGGTGAATCAGAAATCTTTTTGCAAGATGAAATTCACTCAGATCCTCGGCGAAGTTCGATCCGCGCTGATGCTTCGACGCACACGAGGGTTAGACACTAACGAAGGTGAGCTCTCGTTTTCCCAACCTTCTCGCGCCATTGGCTTCGATCGCAACGGTATCGCCGGCGCGGATCGGAGTCGCGCATGAAACGCTTCCTTGCAAGCCGGCTTCAAGATGAAGACATGACCTTCTTTGAGCTTGGCTTCTTTTTCGGGAAAATCGCGGCGCGCGCCCCAGAGCATCGGCGCGTCTTCGCCGAGGCCGCGGCCGTGCATGAGCGCGCCGTCGGGCTCGTAACCGGCGGCTTGGACTTCATCTTGGTAAAACTGGACGACCTCACCAAAGGTGACGCCTGGCTTTAGGAACTTGAGCATCCTGTCGAAGATGATTTTCGTCGCGGCAAAAATTTTCTCTAACTGTTGGGGTTTAGGTCCGAGAGAGATCGGTTGCAGCGCTTGGGCGATGTAGCCGGCGTATTTTCCTTCCACTTCGGTGTTGATCAAATCGCCGGCCTTTAACTCTGCGCGTTGTAAAGACGCGCTGCGCCCAGGGGACTTCCGGTCCGCCGGTGCCGAAAGAGCATCATGGTGATCGGCTCGCCGCCCTGGTGAGACGATCTCGCGCAACATCTCGGCGATGAGTTCATTTTCGCGCACGCCGACTTTGACGTGCTCGATCAGCGCATCGATGCGCTTTGCCGATGATCTCAGCGGCTTTCTCGATAAAGGCAACCTCTTCAGGCGCTTTTCACCGAGCGGACCTGTTGCATGAGATCGGTGGCATTTTCAAACTTGACGGTGGGAAGCGCCGCGCGGATCTTTTCAAAGGTTCCCAAGGCACGATTCCCTCGGGCGCGCGCACGAGGCCGGCGAGGCCGATGACTCCGACGCGCTCGGCGCGGATTTCTTTGAGGCGCTCGATGACCGGCTCGCCGTAAGAGCGGCGCGACGGGCGGATGTCTTTCACCCAATCTTGTGCCAAGCCCCACCATTCAGATTTCATTGGCGCCGCGCACGGTTGCGGTAACTTCGCCTTCGACTGGCAGCACCGCGCCGACTTCCGGTCTGCGTGCCGCCGATCTGCGTCATGTAGCGCGTATCGGCGCCGAACTGATCCCAATGCCCTTCATTGGGCAAACTGATGAGCGCGTGCAGATCCGCTGTGCGCATTTCCTGGCGCAACAGATTCCAGCGGCGATCGCGTTCTTCCAGTGAAAAAGTCGGGATGATCGGTTTTTCGAGCGCCACGTTTGATCCTTATTGATTGGATTTGATGCCGCGGTCGAAGCGCGACAGTCCTCTGCCGAGTTTTTCTCGGTTCTCTTCCGTGCGTTTCCACTTCTCTTCGTCGGAAATGAGCGACCAGTTCTCTTTGCCGAGGGCGGTGATCTGCAACTTGTTGGTATCCGGGTCGGAAAAATAAATGCTGCGTTCTCCGGGCGCGCGCAGACCGTCCTCAGAGCGAAAGTCGCCCTGATTGGCGCCGCCGCAGGCGGGAATCAGCTCGAGCATGCGGTCGAAATCTTCCTGACTGACGTTAAACGCGACGTGAACGGCCCGGCCATGCCGTTTCGTCCGATCGGAAAGCGCGTCGACTTGCTTGACGGCCAAAAGCTGGTGATTGCCAAATGCGAAGAAGTGCTCGTTATCCAGCTCGCCGACGAATTTTAGGCCGAGCGCTTCCGTGTAAAACTTTTTTCCTCTGGCCAAATCCTTGGTCTCGAACACGACATGGCTCAAACTGATGTCGCCTAAAGACTCGCGGTTCATGCAGATTTCGAAATGATTGTTATCGAAGTCGGTGAAGCGAAACGACCTGAATAAACGGCGAGTCGCTGCCATGCTCGCGCACGTCGCCGCAGCTGACGCCGGATTGTTGGATTCTATGGACCGTTGCGTCAAACGCTGGCTCGGAGCCCAGAGCTACCGCGTAGCGCGGCGCGCCGCTGGGCGAAGGATCGGCCTGAATACCGGGCAGATTCAGGCCGATGATATTCTCTCCCGGCTTTGACGTAGGTGTGGCGCGGCGAGCCGTCGGCGTTCTTGCGCTGCGTCAGAAACGTCAGGCCGACGGTTTCGATATAAAATTTCTCCGAGCGCGGCAGATCGCGCACCGGAAAAGCCACGTGGTCAAGGGTTTCGGCGCCAAACATTTTGTCCTCCATTCGCAAATTCCTCTTATCGAAACGGTCGCGACCGTTCCCTACGACGATTTTCGCTTCAAGACGACCTCGTCGAGGATTTGAATGCCGTCTTTGAGAAGCTTGTAGTTTTGCTCCAGCGTATTCAACTGGACGCGCGGCGTGCCGAGCAAATTCTGCAGCTCCTTCATGCGCGGATAGATCGGCTCGACCTTCGGGTGGCCAACGACGCGGCCTTCTTTGGCGATCAGCCGCTGGCCTTCTTCGGAGAGCAGAAAATCGTAGAACAGCGCGGCGGCGTACGGATGGGGCGCGTTGCGCGCCATCGTCAGCGGATACAGCAGCACCGGAATCAGATCTTCGGCGATCCAATCGACCGGCGCGTTTTGCGCGCGCAAGCCTTCATTGTTGTATGCGTAGGTCGTCACGGCCAACGGCGCTTCGCCGGCCATCATCATCTGCGTGGTCGTATCACGGCCGACGCGGATCAAAAGCTGCTGCTGGCTGAGCTTGGTCAGCGTAATTCACGGTCTTGTCCTTGCCCCAGGCCCCGAGCAAGGCCATGACTTCTTCGAGGAGGATTCGTCGAAAAGAATCTCGCCCTTCCATTTGGGTTGCAGCAATTCTTCCCAACGTCTTCGGCGCGTCCTTGCGGTTGAGCTTGCGCGGGTTGAAACCAAAAACGCGGAACGCGTAGTTCATGCTGGTGTAATAGAACCGATTTTGCGTGGGCCGGATAGATCGCACGGATGGGCGTTTCGTACTTGCCGAGCAGATTCTTTTCGAGCATCGGCGGCAGAAGATCGGTCGAGGGTTTGATGACATCGACCAGATACTTGCCGGCATTCGCCTCGGAGATCGCGCGTTGCGTGACCTGGCGCGTCTTGGCGCGCCACACCTGGGCGTTGATGAAGGGAAAGTTTTTCCTGAAGGCCTGGATGTAACGGGTCGCATTTTCGATCCCGGAGTTGGTGTACCAGACCATCTCGCCTTCCTTTTTAGCGCCTTCGATGAGCTTCTTATCGCGCTCGGAGGGAGTGAGTTTTCGAGCGATCGCCAGATCCTCTTCTGGCGACGCGGCGACGGCGGCGAAACTCGTGCGTCTAAGGCGCTCACGAAGAAAAAGCGAGTAAAAAGGATTTTCCATCTACGATCCATGCAACAAGTCTCCGTCAATCGATCGGCTGATTATTCTCTGGACTTTATTCAGCGGCAAGAGCGCTGTCAATTGGCGGAACGTCCGTAGGTGATGTTCTATTTCGCTAGGGCGGACGACATAGGTCCGCCCCTACGGGACCTGATATCGAATTCAAAATTGAACCACGACCAATGTTCACGGGCATTCAACCAGCCATTCAAAATTTTACCCCGGTCGGTTCATACCCGGGCGTCCGATTTCGTCGAGCAAGCTGTGATCAACGACTTGCTTGTAATTCAATGACACCGATTGCCCCATGCTCTTGCCAAGTAATTCGAGCGATATCTGAAACTGCTGTTCGGTGAAGTAGGGATAACTGATCGTCACGCCGTCTTCGTACGCCGCCTCGACAACCTCGGGATTTTGTAAACGCAGATTTTTTCGGATGAGCTGCAGGAAAGCTCTTTGTTGGTTTTTTGCCGCTCGCTCGCTTCCATCATGGCGAGCAACATCGATTTGAGCCCTTTGCGTTTGCTCTGCAGCGTGTCTTTCCTGACGACAAAGATCGACGGCGGGAAGGGATAGTCGGGCCGTTCAACCGCGCCAAGTCGCGAAACCCTTTGCGCTTGAGTTGCAGCATGTAATAGCGATTGAACGAGCTGCCCACGGTCGTGCCCGCTTCCACCGCCGTCGCGCGGCTGGCGTAGCCGCCTGTGGAGAGAAACGTGACCTTGCGCGGGTCGATGCCCAACCGTTCGAGAATGACCAGCGTGTAGCCGTGATCCGCCGAGCGCGGCCGGCTCATGCCGATGGCTTTTCCTTCGAGATCTTTCGCCGATTTGATCGCGGGATTGACCACCAACCAGTGCTCCGAAGCGGAACCCCACGCGGCGATCGTGACCAGCGGCGGCGGATTTTTCGAGTCAAAACCGATAAGATCGACTGCGGCGTGCCGTAGATGACGTCGACTTCACCGGCGAGCAACGCCGTGGTCGAAAGCGTCGACTGCATCCAGATCAATTCCACATCGACGCCGTTGCGCGCGAAAATTCCCTGCTCCTGAGCGATCCAGAGAGGGCACGAGCGACGAGCCAATGAAAAGCGTGCTAACGCGAAGCTTTTCGCGCTCCTGGCTGTGCGCCGCCGGCGCAGCAGAATAGGACGAATAAGACTAATGGGAACATGCAATGATGGCGATTTCTTCTCGCGGTCAATGGATCTGCTCCTTCACGGCTATACTTTTTCAGAGCTCCGCAGCGCGCGGCAAGCTCTCAGCCGGCAACTGCAGCAGCACCGTTTTGCCCTTGTCGGACGGGCGAAGCCGGGTGGAGTTTGGTGCGGATCTTTTGCGCGCCGACGGACAGCTGGCATTCCAAGGCGTCGCCCATGAGATATCAGCGCATCGACTTTGCCCTGCAAGACGTTACCTGCCGCGGGTATGGCCTCGGCGACGATATTGATATCCTCCGGCCGGATGACGACGATGACCTTCTCGCCGGGAGCCGTACCGTCCGGCAGCACGCAATGCAATTTGCCGCTCGCCGTCATCACCTCGCCGATGCCGGCCACACCGGCCCTGGCGCTGTTAACCCGGCCCTCAAGAAAATTGGTCAGGCCGATAAAATTGGCAACAAACTTTTCTCGCGGCGCCTGGTAGATTTCCACGGGTGTGCCCTGTTGAACGATCCGGCCCTGATCCATGATCGCGACGGTATCGGACATGGTCAACGCTTCCAACTGATCGTGGGTGACGTAAAGAGTCGTGATGCCCAGCCGCTTGACCAGTTCGCGCAGCTCGAAGCGGGTTTCTTCGCGCAGTTTTGCATCAGGTTGCTGAGCGGCTCGTCGAGCAGCAAGACGCGCGGTTCTTTGACGATCGCCGCGCGCCAGGGCGCAGACGCTGCTGCTGCCCGCCGCTCAAGAAAGGCGCCGGGCGATCGGCTAAGCCTTCGAGTTGGACGAGCGCCAAAGCGTGCGCGACCTTATCGCGTATTTGCTGGCGCGAGAACTTATGTCTCATCTCGCGCAGGGAAACGCCACGTTCTCGAAAACATTCAAGTGCGGCCAAATCGCGTAGGACTGAAACACCATGCCGATGTCTCGATCATAGGGCGGCACGAAAGTTTTCTCGGTCGAAGAAAAGACCAGATCGTCGCCGACGAAAATTTGTCCTTGTTGCGGCGTCTCTAAGCCCGCGACCGAGCGCAAGGTCGTGGTTTTGCCGCAGCCGCTCGGGCCGAGCAGGGTAAAAAGCTGGCCCTGCTGAATGTCGACATCGATGCCACGCACGGCGTGCACCGGGCCGCGCTCGGTTTGGTAAAACACATGCAAGTTCTTTATGCGAATCATACCGCTGGCGGCTGGATCCATTGACGGCGGAAACCGAACGTAGCGAACCAGCAAGGTTAAAAGCAACAGCGTCGACATCAAGAGCGTGCCGATGGCCGCGACCGCCGGGACATAGCCTTCGTCCCACATATTCCAAATCAGGATCGACAACACTTGATTCTGTTGTCCTTCGTAAAGAATCAGCGGCAGTCCAGGCGATGCGCACGGCGTGCAATACCACCCAGATCCAGATGCCGACAAAGGTCGGCATCATCAACGGCAGAAAAACGCGCCGCATCGTGCGCCAAGGGCGAGCGCCGCTGACATAGGCGGCTTCTTCCAGCTCTTTGTGCACCTGCAAGAGCGACGCGCTCATCGAACGAGTGCCGTAGGAGAGGAAACTAACGGTGAAGCCGATCGATATCGCCCAGACCGTGCCGTAAATCGGCAGGAAGTCGATTTTCAAAAGACCCAGAAAAGCGATGCCGAGCACGATGCCGGGAATCGCGTGCGGCATGAAGGCCAGTTGATCGAGCAGTTTCCGCCCCCAGAATTTGCTGCGCACGATCACCAGCGAAACGAAAAAGACAGCGCGACCGTCATCGTCGCCGTGACCACGACCATGACGACGGTGTTTTTCAAGGCCGAGCGACTTCACCGTACTGGGCCAAGAACCGATAGTTCTTCAGCGTGAAACCTGTTGAATGCCGCCAACGATGGCGGCTGCAAGAAGGCGAGAAACGACGCGTAGGTGAAGGCCAAGAAGGGCAGCACGATGGCGAGAAATAAATAGAGCATGACAAAACCGAGGGCCAGAAAGCGCCACCGACCCAAATCGAATTGGCGCGGTCGATACGCTTTGCCGGTGATGATCGTAAAACGTTCGCCGCGGCTGATGAGCCGCGTGTAAAAGAAAGTCGTGATGACGGCGATGAACAGATAGACCATCGCCAAGGCGTTCGCTTGACCGTACACGGGCAGAAACGTGGCACTGCGCACGATCGCATAGATTTTTGTGCTGAAAACGTGGATGCCGGCGAGGGAGACCCAAGATTCCCGGGATCTCGAAAACTTCCAGCGCCGTCATCGCTTGATAGATCATCACGGCGACCAATCCGGGCGCGAGCAGCCGCAGCGTGACCTTGCGCAGGGTCGAAAACGGTCGCGCTCCCGACACCGCCGCGGCTTCTTCCAGCGACGGGTCCATGCCGCGCATCAGCGGCACCAGCATCAAGAACGCCGTGGGCACTAGGCGCAACCCTTCGAGAAAACCATGCCGCCAAGCGAGTAAATATCGATGGGCGGTTCGGACGAGATCAAAAAGACCTTGCAGCGATTTGTTAATAAAGCCGATGCGCGGGCTCAAGAGAATCACCCATGCCATCGCTTGCAGCATGCCCGGCACGGCGAGGGTCATCGGCACGCCCGCGTAAATCCAAATTTTCCCGGCATGTTGGTGCGTTCGACGAGCCATGCGAGAGTCACGGCCATGCTGATGCCGAGCAGAACGCTGCCGCCGACGTAAATGCAGGTGTTGGTAAAAGCTCGTAGGTGCCCGGGTCGGTGTAAACTTTGATGTAGTTCACCAGGCCCATCGTGTCGAGAGAAAAATCGCCCGGCAATCTGGCGGTGCTGAAGCTTCCCAAGATAAGAAAACCGAGCGGCAGGCTGACCAGGCCCAAGACCAGAAAAAAATTCCGTGGTGCCAGAGAGTGGGGCGGAGCGAAAACATAGACTAAAGGATAAAGGATAAGGGATAAAGGATAAAAAGATGAAAAGGAAATTATCAGAGCGACGAACGCCGCAACGGCATCCGATTTATCCTTCATCCTTTCGCCTTTATCCTTTATCATCGTCCTCGCCGTCTGCCGCCGCTCTTGAGCCAAAGCTCGTCCCAACAGGCCAAAAGCTTCGGCTGAATTTCGACCTCGATGGCGGGATCTCGGAAGGCGTCTTTCTTTCCCAGGATTTCGTCGGCGAAGGGAACAAACTCCGGCGCTGCAATTCTTTGTGCACCGGCGGCGCGTAGTCGGCGACGTATTGAGCGATTTGCCCTTCTTTGCTGAGGAACCAGTTGACGAATACTCGCGCCGCATTGATATTCGGCGCGCCTTTGAGGAATCCCCATTTCCGAAACCGCTGCCGGTACCGGCTCAGGACAATGGTAGCTGACCGGCGCGCCCTCGATTTGTTTTTGGTAGGTGCGGTATTCCGCAGGGTATGCTGGCGTAGAATTCACCGGCAGCGGTGAGCTCCAGCATGGCGTTCATCCCCTCGCGGCGCAGTTGCGGTTTGACGTCGTTGAGCAGCTTGGCGAGGAAGTCCTTCGCCCATTTTCGCCGTTGGCCTTCCATAAACTAAGCGCCCAAAGTTGCGGCCGATTGCCGAGCGCCAGATTGCCGTTGCGAAACTTCGGATTGGTCAATATATCGTCCCAGCGCTTGGGCATGTCTTCTTTCTTGAACTGCTTGGTGTTGTAAGCCATGCACCAGTAGCGCATGTGCATGCCGACCCATAATCCTTCCGGGTCGACGGTTTCGCGCGGATTATTCTTGAGATTCGGGATGGCGCGCAGATCATCGAGGGCGCCGATCTCTTTGTACATGAAATAGCTGCCGCCCAGTCCGGTGATGATGTCGGTGACGATCTTTTTATTCTTGTAGGCGACCAGCGTGCGCACCGCGCGGTCCTCGTGAGCTGGCGCGCGTAGTATTCGATATTGATGAACGGATAGCGTTCTTTGAAAGGCCGCGCGAGAACTTCCATCTGCCCTGGGTCGAAAGTCGAGAAGATGCGCAGCTTGCCTTCTTTGCGCGCGCCGTCGAGCCACGCTTTGGGGACTTCTAGCTCCTTGTCGATGTTTGCCAGCGTGCTGGCATCGAGCTTCAGCTTCTTGAGTATTTCCTCCGTCGACTTGGGCAAAGGAGCGGCAGCCGCGTTGGATAAATTCGGCGAGGTGCAGAGTGCTACGACGAACACGGCCAGCAAGAAACGCGTATTGGCGATCATAAGCAGTTATTCCTCCTTCCGGGTCCGTTTTTTCGGTTGAGAGAGGTATTGCTTTAGCAGCGGGGAATCATAATTCGCCGGTCCGATGCCGCTCAAGTGAGCGTAGTATTTGCCCATGGATTTGCCTTGCAGAGTTGTATTTCGTTCCCATGTAGAGGAGCGGATTCGCATCCGCACGGTAAAGTTCGCCGTCCATGACGCCCTTGCGGATATGCGTCGCCAATACTTCGCCGACGAACAGATCCATGCCGTCGTCGAAGGGAATCTGGCGCGCGACTTTGTATTCGACGTTGCCGATGGCCTCGCCGATCAGCGGCACGGAAATTTTCGATGGCCGCACGGCCGTTAGTCCGGCGGCTTGCCACTTATCAACATCGCGGCCCGAAACATAGCCGCCGAAGACGACGATGTCCATCATTTTATCGGTCGGCGCGCTCATGACGAACTCGCCGCGCTCGAGCAGATAATCATAAGTCAGAGTTCTTTTCTGTATCGCCACGACCATGCGCGACGGCTCGGCGCCGGTCGGCGTAAACCACATGGCGGTGAGAAAATTCAAACGGTCGTTTTTCCCCGGGTGACGACGAGAGCGGGGATTCGAATCGAGAAGGGTTTGTTGCCGTGGTTGCCGGCCTCGAAGTCAACGGGGTCTTGCCAATTCATGGGCTACTTTTTATCTCAACTTCGGGTGAATGCAAACACGGTGTCGTCTCGCGTCTTGGGTCTAGTCGTCTCGGCTTAGGCGGCGGGTTGTTAGCTTTGTATAACACTATTGTGCGCTGGCTAAGAGGTGGACAGGTAATTTAGATCCGAGCCGCCGGCAATCCCGCCGCTTCTCTAGTTCCATTGATCTCATCTAACACCATTTCTTCCACCGACTGAATCTTTCCAGTCGAACTCGTTGACGGCCCGGGAATTGTCGAAGTTCCAGGCGGGCACTCGGGCGTTTTCGTCGAAAGTGATTTGCGCATTGGGTAGATATTTTCTCACGATGTCCGCAATCTCTCTGCCCGTGGGCGACGGCCCGGTGCCCATGTACGTGTCGTGTTTGACCTCGTCGGCGAGCGCCAGCTTTGTGTAGAGCTGGGCGATGTCGGCGACGCCGACGATGTTGCGCGGTCCGGATGACGGCCAGTTGGCGAAGCCGGGTTTGCCGAGCGCGGGATCTTGAATCATTCGGCGGGAGAAAGCGGTGTTGCCGGGACCGATGACCGCCGCTGAGTGAACCTTGACGATCCGGATGCCGAATGTTTTGCTGTAACGCTCGGCCATACCATTGTTGAGAAGCTTCATGAGACCGTAAAGGTTTTTCGGCGCGCGCGGCTCGGTGTTCTCATTGATCGATTCATCGCCGTAGCCGTCCTGGTAGCCAAAGATTCCGACCGTGCTGGCGAAGACGACGCGTTGGAGGCGCGCCAGCCGTGCGGCCTCGAAGAGATTCGTTACGCCCATGATGTTCACGCGCGCGGCGTTGAGAAGATCGCGGCATTCAGGCGCGAGCAGCGGCGTCATGAAATAGCCGAGGGCGACGATCCGCTCGATGCCGTGATCGACGATCGCGGCCATGACTTCTTCCAAGGTTCGCCATGTTTCCCTGGATTGAACGGCACGCCGGTTGCGCTCGCCCGCGACTCTGCGACTAAGATCGAAGCCGACAACCTGCGCGCCCCGAGCGGCCAATCGCTTGCACAACGTGCCGGCCGATATATCCGCTGCTGCCGACGACCATGATTTTCATGAAGGCACCTCCGACTCTACCCGTTTCGATTCTATACGATGCGGTATGAGCGGAAGGCAAACCGAATCGTATTGCTCGAAGGTTGCTAGATTTGCTATTCGGAGAACTGACGCTTAGCACTGGAGGTCTCGTAATGACATCGAATATTACAAAGCGAGATCACTCGATGCCGACGGCCACATCGCGGAAGATGCGCAGGCGATCATCGCGCATATGCCGGAAGCCTATCGCGAAAAGCGCGCGTGCAGCCGTTCAACTCCGTTTCCGCCGTTCGATCATTTGCATGCGGCGCACCTGGTCGACATGCCCACCGGGTGCTTTCAACCGCAAGGTCGGGCCGAAGGAGTGGCTGGCTTTTTTAGACGAGGTTGGCGTCGAAGCGACGGTGCTTTATCCGACTGCGGGCGTGGCGTCATCGAATATCGTCAACCCCGATTGGGCCATCGATGCGACGCGCGCCTACAACGATTGGTTGCACGATACTTACTTGAAACACAGCCCGCGTTTTCACGGCTTGGCGTTGTTGCCGCAAGCGGCGTTGAATCCGCAGGTCGCTGCAGAAGAACTGCACCGCGCGGTGACAAAGCTTGGCATGTGCGGTGCGGTGATTCCTTCGAATAGTCTGCACGGGCCTCCGCTCGGTACGCCGACGTACTTTCCAGTTTACGAGGCAGCGAACGAGCTGGGCTGCTGCGTGGCGATCCACGGCGGCATTCACGGCAATATGGGAATGGACGGGCTTGATCCTTACGCCGCTGTGCATGCGATCGGCCATCCCCTAGGCCAGATGATTTCTCTGGCGTCGATCGTTTTCAACGGCGTGTTGAAAGATTTCCGAAAATTAGATTCGGCTTCCTCGAAGGCGGCGTGGCTTGGTTTCTGTTTTGCCTCGAACGCTTCGACAGGTCCTACGAGACGCATGTGATGCGCGATCTCCGCGGACAATATCTGAAAGCTCCAGCCCGGCGAAAAAATCAGCGACTATATCATCCGGCATGTGAAGGCGCGCAGAATCTTCATCGGCTGCGAAGGCGGCGAGCCGCTTCATCGCGACGGCAGTTAAGATGGTCGGCAACCGAGCCGTTCATGTATTCCACAGATTTTCCGCACGAGGTGAATGCGGCGACCTGTAGAAAAGAGTTGGACTGAATTGATCGAGAATCGATGAACTTGTCAGACGAGGATAAGGACGCAATCTTGCAAAACAACGCCGTCGAGTTTTATCGACTCTAGGCGCAGCTCGACAGAACAGGGCCGCCAGCTCGCGTACTTGCCACAGCATCTGAGCTGGCAGCCGGATAGGTTTCTTGATCACCTACACAAATCTCAGTCGGATTTGCCGGAGACGGGTATTCCCGACGGCGAACCAGTCCCGCTGCCCGCGGTGCGAATCAGGAGCATCGGGCTCGCGGCCATTGTGGCATCGGCGTCATGAGACTACGCATCGTCGATTTTGAAGTCGCCGTTGGTCGCGAGCGCGACACCGGTGAGGGTGGTGCTGCGCTGCAGTAAACGGGCGCCGCGGCTTCACAAATCAGGGTGGCAAACACGCTTGTCGGGTCAGGTCAGGAGCCGTGGGCTCCCGACAGCATTGCCGCCAGCCAAAATCAAGTCCCTTCCCTTCGACCTTGATGTCCCCGTTGGTCTTCACCTTGGCGTCGAGTTTGTCTATTACCCAGAGCTGCCCGGCAGGGTTGACGCCGCGGACAACGTTCGCGAGTCGACAGTCCGGGAAGCTTCCAATCGCATTTTGGTCACGGATGACGTTCGAGACAGGATGGACTCCGATACCCCTTTGAATCTGACCAAGGTGCCTCGTTCATCATCTGCTCTCGCCGACGCGACAAGAATCACAAAGGCGACTAACGCGAGACTGGCAACCCACAAATAGCTTTTCATAACACACCTCCAATTATTTTTTGAACACTAATCGCGCTGGGGATTGTACTCGTTGTGGCACCGGTGGCGTCAATCCCCATAGGAGGAATTTCTCAGAGACCCGACCGGGATTGGTGAACGGACTGCCAGGAGTTTGCTGCTATCGAAAAAGTAGTGAAGCCGACTCGGAGATCGCGCTCATGGAACTAGCGTGATCTTTCTCGTCAGTCCGTAGAAGTCCGGCACGGCAAAATGAAATCAAAGATCCCGGGATGGCGTTGACCAGCGCTAGAAGTTTGCGCGCTTCGTCGTCTCGCAGCGCAGGACTAGGTCCGCGCGATTACTTGGGCGCGAACAGGAGAAAATATTGATACGGCAAAAATGTGTGTTCCTTGGCGAGCCGAAAGCCGTTGGCCTCCATCTGTTTGATCAAATCTTCGCGGGCGATTCTCATTTGTAGCGGCGGACCTATCGGAGATTCCTTCTTGTGAAAGTCGATCATGACGATTTCGCCGCCCGGCTTTAACATCTTCTTCATCAGTGCCAGATATTTCGTCTGGTTCTCGATATGGTGCCAGGAGTCGCTGAAGAAAAACCGGTTCACGGATCGATCCGGCAGCAATGGATCGTCCGGATCGGCGAGGATGGAGACAACGTTCGTTGCTTTCAATTCGCGGATGCGCCGGTTGATATGCAAAATCATGTCGGGGCTGACGTCGACGGCGTAGACTTTGCCTTTGGCGCCGACAAAGTGCGAAAGACGGAAGGTAAAATAACCGGAGCCGGCGCCGATGTCGGCGATGACTTCGCCCGGATTTAAGATTCAACGCAGTCATGACCTCGTGCGGTTTTTGGTAAGCGTCGCGCTTGGGATCTTCGAGAGAACCCGATATATGCCTTCGGATCGTTGTGCAGGCCGTGCATCTGGTGTTCATCGCGTTTGACGGCGTCTTGAGCCCAGAGAAGCGGGAGACAAAATCAGCGCGACGAGAAAGACACGGATCATGAGACGATTCCTCCTGAGGGCTATTTCAGTGAGGCCGGTTAAAAGCTATCACATTTTTCCCCGTTCCAATTGCGCGGCAAAGTCTGTTGCTGCGCCCGTAAATAAGTTGCCTGACTTCTCATTTCCCTGTATTGGTAGGCGCTATGGCGCAGACAGAGCTCAAACGACAAATCGGTTTATTCGACGCCGTCATGTTGATCTCCGGCGATATGATCGGCACTGGAATATTCATTTCGACGGGGGTCATCGCTGCTCAAGTGCCTATCGCCGGGAGGCGTGCTTCTGGTTTGGATCTTGGCCGGCTTGCTTGGCTCTGACGGGCGCGCTGAGTTGTGCCGAGCTTTCGGCGAGTCTACCGTACGCCGGCGGCGACTATAATTATATTCGGGAAGCGTACGGCAAGTTGATGGGCTTTCTTTCCGGATGGTCGTCGTTTCTGGTGACGTTTTCGGGAGCTATCGCTTTCCTCGCGGTGATCTTCAACGAGTACATGTCGTTCTTCTTTCCCGTGCTCGGAAGCAAAGAGGTGCTTTTCTCGGCGGCGATACCGCTTGATCTCGATCAACGTTACCGTCGGCACTCTCTTCTGCATCTTTGTCGTGCTGGCGATTTCCACGTTGCATTGCATCGGCGTGCGTCAAGGAACCGTAACCCAAAACATCTTGACGGTGATCAAGATCGGCTCGCTCGTGGGAATCATTCTACTTGGAATCTTTGTCGGCAAGGGCGATATCGCGCACTTCACTCCTTTGTTCGACTGGAACAAAATCACCCAATCGAGCGTCTTCGCCTCGGCTTTTATCCCGGCGATTTTCGCCTACTCGGGTTGGAATGCGGTCATCTACATCGCCGGTGAAGTTAAGGACCCGGAGCGAAACTTGCCCAAAGCACTGCTGATGGGAAACCTGATCGTGATCGCGCTCTACCTGGCGATCAACATGGTTTATATCTACGGCGTACCGGTGAGCGAAATGAAAGGCGCGGCTAGAATTTCCGAAGTGGCGACGACCGCGTTGTTCGTTATCCGACCTCGGCATGGATTACGGCGCTCATCACCGTTTCGATTCTCGGTGCGCTCAATGTCGTGACGATGCTCGGACCGCGGATCTATTACGCGATGGCGCTCGATGGCGTGTTTTTTAAGCGGCTGACTTACATCCATCCAAAATTCGGCACGCCGAGCAGCGCGATCATTCTCAGGCGGCCTGGACATGTTTGCTCATTCCTCACGAACACCTGGGGAACGTTCGTTTACCTACGTCAGCGTGGTCATCACGCTGTTCTCAGCATTGACGGTAGGCTCGGTCATCGTGCTGCGGTATAAGCGGCCGGAGCTTCCACGGCCCTATAAACTCTGGGGCTACCCGATCGTGCCGATTCTTTTGTCGCCGCGCATTTATGGATCGTGTGGGGATCGGTCACGGAAAATCCCAAAGATTCCCTGATCGGGCTCGGTATCGTTTGCCTTGGGATACCGGCGTACTTGATCTGGCGCGTGGCGGACTGTAAAGAACTGAATGGATAATTGATAATGGAGAATTGATAACGGCGGAGCGGCAGTTCCTAATTTTCCATTCTGCATTATCCATTCTCCATTAATTGGAACCATGGCTGTTCGCATCACCAAAGTCTATACGCGCACCGGCGATCAGCGGCGACACCGCTCTCGGTCGGCGGTAAGCGCGTCCCCAAAGATTCGCCGCGCATCGACGCCTACGGCACCATCGACGAGCTCAACTCGATAGTCGGCCTGGCGCGGGTGTTTAACGAAGAAAGCCTCGAAGCCGGCGAGGGGCATCGATTCCTGGACGAGGTTCTGTGCCGCGTTCAAGATGAGCTTTTCGATATCGGCAGCGAGCTGGCGACACCGCCGGAATTTTTTCAGGCGGGCATGTACCAAGTCGGCGATGATGAAATCAAGCGTCTGGAGAAGCTGATCGACCAGTGTCAGGAAGATCTCGAGCCGCTCAAATCGTTTATTTTGCCGGGCGGCGGGCGCGTTGGGGCTTATCTGCATCAATGCCGTACGGTCTGCCGCCGCGCCGAGCGCGAGATCCTGCGGCTATCGCGCGCCGAAGAAATCAACCCGCGCGTCATCAAGTACATCAATCGCCTCAGCGATCTTTTCTTCGTCTTGTCGCGCTGGATTGCCAAGCAAACCGGCCAGACCGAGTATCTGTGGCAGCGGGGACTTCAACAAAAACCGCGAAAGGGTTGAATCAGCGGAACAGTGATTTAATGTCTCTCTCGGGGATGGTTAGAATCCCTCGCCTTCAGAGGCTGTGTCTCTTGATGTCATGCTGAGCAAAGAGCGAAGCATCTCGCATTTTCAGGGTGTTACAAAGACGGAGATTCTTCGGCTTCGCTTCAGAATGACATTGCAGAAACATGTCCTCTCGGGCGAAGTGAAGAGTTCGTCATGCCGGCGAACGGCGGCATCAGGACCAGCATCGGTCGTACCGTTGGAAAACGGTATCCAGATTAAGGGATGGACCCCGGTTTTCACCGGGAGTGACGATAACGCCGGAATGACGGGATTAAGGAGTCGACTTTCGAGTCGACAAATTCAGAACTCCTTGGCTCGGAGCCGGGTGGTGTTCAGTTCTGGAGGATTCACATGGGGTTATTGGACGGGAAGAAGGCGGCGATTTTCGGTGTCGCCAACGAGACGCAGCATCGCCTGGGCGATCTCGGAGGCGTTTCACGCCGAGGGCGCGGAACTGGCGTTTACCTTCGCCGGGAAATTTTGGAAAAGCGCGTGCGGCCGCTGGCGGAAGGCATCGGCTCGAAAATCATCCTGCCTTGCGATGTCACCAAAGACGAAGAGATCGAAAAGTTTTCGCGACGCTCAAACAAGAGTGGGGCGGACTCGATATTTTGGTGCACGCCATCGCCTTCGCCAACAAAGAAGACCTGTCCAATCCTTACGCGCAAACCAGTCGGGCTGGCTTCCACCTCGCGATGGACGTGAGCGCGTATTCCTTGGTGGCACTCGCACAACGAGCGGCGCCGCTTATGGAGGGGCGAAGGGCTCGATCGTGACGCTGACTTACATGGGTTCAGAGAAAGTCATTCCCAATTATAACGTCATGGGCGTGGCCAAAGCCGCGCTGGAAGCGAGCGTGCGTTATCTCGCGCACGATCTCGGCCCGAAGGGAATTCGCATCAATGCCATCTCCGCCGGACCGCTGCGAACGTTAGCCGCCGCGGGGATCTCCGATTTCAAGTCCATGCTGCATCACGTCGCCGAGCGCGCCCCGCTCAAACGCAACATCGAGGCGGAAGAGGTCGGCAAGACGCGCGCTGTACTTGTGCAGCGATTTGGGGCAGCGCAGTCACCGGCGAAGTGCTGCACGTCGACGCGGGTTACAATATTATGGGAATGTGAGAGATTGGGTAAATGGGTGATGGAGTAGTGGAGTGTTGGTCTGATTTACCCAATACTCCGTCATTCCAATACTCCAACACTCCAGCGAGGTTTATATGGCGATAAAAGAAGTTACACCCCAGCAGGCTCACGAAATTCTCACCAATGATACCAGCGTCGTTTACATCGACGTGCGCACAGATCGCGAGAGTTCGCCAATGGTCACCCCGCGGGCGCGGTGAATATTCCCGTGGCGTTTCCGGATCCGGCGCGCGGCATGATGATGAACGCGGATTTCGTCAAAGTCGTCGAAGCAAGCTTTCCTCACGACAAGAAGATCATCGTCGGCTGTCAGGCCGGTCCGCGCTCCAACGGCCGCGGCGGGATTGCTGCAGCAGGCCGGTTATCAGGACGTTTCCAACATGCTCGGTGGATTCGGCGGCATGCGCGACCCGATGGGCACCGTGATCGCGCCGGGTTGGGCGAGCGTCAGGATTGCCGGTGAGCGAGGATAACGGCGAGGGCGTCAGCTACGAATCGTTGAAATTAAAGGTTAAAAGTAAAAATTAAAAAGGCCAGCAGGTTCACGACTCATCGATCGTTCTCATTCCGATAATTTATCAATTTTCATTTTCAATTTATTATTATGTTGTACTTCAAACAGATCGAGATCGGGCCGATGCAGAACTACGTCTATCTGATCGGTTCGACCGAAACGCGCAAAGTTGCGGTGGTGGATGCGGCGTGGGAGATCGATACGATTCTCAAAATTGCGGCGCAAGACGACGTTGAAGTTACCCATGCTTTCGTTACCCACACTCACCCCGACCACGTCGGCGGGCACTTTTCGGGAATCGAAATTCCCGGGGTGAACGAGCTGCTTGAGCAAATGCAAACTCAAAGTCGTCGTGCACAAAGCCGAAGCCGACGCGCCTCAAAGGCTCGCGCCGTCTGACATCATCAAAGCCGAGAGCGGCGACAAGATCGACGTCGGCGGAGTCGAGATTCAATTACTGCACACGCCCGGCCACACGCCGGATCGCAGTGTTTCCTCGTCGATGGGCGGGTAATCTCGGGCGATACGATGTTTATCGATGCCTGCGGGCCGAGTGGATTTTCCCGGCGGCAACGCCGGAGCAGATGTATTACAGCTTGACGCAGAAGTTGATGGCGCTGCCCGACGACACGATTCTTTTCCCGGCCACAACTACGCGCGCTTACCGCACGCGACTATCGGCGAGCAAAAGAAGACTAATCCCTACCTGCAGATTTATCTTCCCTGAAGCAGTTCTTAGCGGCGATGGGTTATCGCTGATCGCTGCCGATTAGCCGATTGGTTGGGGTTCTCGCATTGCGGCTCAGCCCCAGTTTGAACGCAAGCCTAAGACCACCAGGGCGACCGAAGAAATAGAGAGAATGTCCCCTTTTCTTGTCCGCAGCAAGGCGAATAGCCAATCGAAAGAATGATGCTCACTGTGGATACCGGCTCGCCACCTCCATCGTCGGGCTCCTGAAGGCTCACCTAACGGTTGCAGTTAGAAGTCCTGACTATCCAGAGACAGCCCTTTTCATGGCCTCTGCCGAGGTTCTGTATATCTTCCCCCATGCCGCGAACCGTTGCACATCCTTCTAGGGCTAAGACGACCAAAAGCGATGCCCAGAGAAGCAAAGTCTTGTTTTTCATTTTTACCTCCAAGGCCGTGCCGCCGAGGCCGGGCCAGCGAACATAAGTTCCGCGATTCTATCATTTATTGCTCGCTTTGGCTTTACGCCACGTATGATATCCGCTTACCCGTAGATCGGCCATCCAGCGCCATGATACCCTTGCAGGATGGCTCGGCCCATCTCCCGCGGCGTCCTCTCCTTCGGTCTGGTCTCCATCCCGGTCGAGCTCTATTCGGCCATCGAAGACCACAACATTCGCTTTCATCTGCTGCACAAAAGTGCGGCTCGCGCGTGCGCAATCAATTGTTTTGCCCGGTCTGTAAGGTCGTGATCGAGCGCGACGAAACGGTGCGCGGCTACGAGGTGTCCAAAGGTCAATACGTACGGGTCGAAGATGCCGAGCTGGAAGCGCTCGAAGCCGAGGCGAACAGCAGCATCGATATGCGGGAGTTCATCCCGATCGAGAAAGTCGACCCGATCTATTTTGAGAGCAGCTACTATCTCGCGCCCGACAAAGGAGCGGATAAGCCCTACCGGCTGCTCGCCGACACGATGGCGAAGACCGGCCGCGTCGCGCTGGCGCAAACGGTTTTTCACAACAAGGAAAGTCTGGTTCTGATCCGCTCGGTCAAGCGCGGCCTGATTCTGCACTTTCTGTTTTTCAAAGACGAGATCCGCGACTTCGACGCGATAGCGAAAGGCGAAGATATCAAGCTTCCCGGCGAGCAGCTGGAGCTCGGCATGCAGCTTGATCGAGAAAATGTCCTCGCCGGACTTTGAGCCTGAGCGCTACGCCGACGAATACCGCGAGCGTGCGCTGCGCCATGATCGAGAAAAAGTGGAAGGCCAGGAAATCAAAGCCGTCCCATTGGCGCCGCGCCGCAGCGGAACAAGTCGTCGATATATTCGCGGCATTAAAGAAGAGCTTGGAAACCGCTGGTCAGCAGAAAGCTACCGCCGATCAAGGCAAGCGCAAAAGGAAGGCGTAGAGAGATGCAACTGGGGACTTGTCGCCTTCAATTCCTCGCGGAATTATTGCAACGAGCCTGTTAAGAAGCGCGGCAAAACCAACAGAAAATCAGCGCCTCTCTCCCCCTCTTCTCTGCTGCGTGCTTGCTCGTGTTTGCGGATTGAGCTAGCACAAAACTGGCACAGCGCTTTCGGACTTTTGCAAAATTTTGGCTCAGTATATAGAACATGTCATCGGCTGACCCCTTTATTGGACCAAAGTCAATACCTTGGTGTCGCGGCAATTGGACGAATAGGTGACGAAGCGGCGCATCATCAAATGGCTCGGTGGCCTGAGCGGGCTTTGCGTTATTCTGTTATTTGCCATCGCTTTGATTCTCCCCGTATTCTCGATAGCCAACCCGTAAAAAGAGAAAATCCGCGCCTTCCTGTTAGCCAAAACAAACGAAAACGTGGCCTTCGAAAAAATCGATCTCGTGTGGCTTCCCCGGCCGACTGTGGTGGTACACGGTGCGTCGCTCTCTGTCGCCGATGAGGTCAGTGGGAAGATCGAGTCCATTGAAGTCTACCCGTCGATACGGGGTCTACTCTCGGGGCGCTTGGACATTTCGCGGCTGGAGGCGGTGAGCCCGCGGTCGCGGTGCGGCTGCCGAGCCGGCCGAAGGGCTTTCAACATTGAAGAGATCGAGAGCAAGATTCGCTCCATAATAACGACATTGGGGACGGAAATTCCCGGCATAGCCGTGACCGTCAGAGGCGGTTCAGCGCGAGATCAAGATCGGTGATCGGCCAGCGGTGATTATCACCGACTTCGACGGTCGGCTTAAGGCGCTCGCCTGATGACTTGGACTTTCAGATCAGTTCCCGCGCCAACGTCTTCGAGTCGTTGCATATCGAGGGAACATCACCGGAGGCTACACCTCGAGACGAAGGGACGTATAAGAAGTTGAGCGTCTCAACCTTCGAGAATCGATTGCTGCGCTCTGGCCCCGTCCGCCAGAATACGTCGAGTCCGGCGACCTAAGTTTGGAGGTGGGGCTCACTTCCACGGGACTCAAGAAGATTAAGACTGAAATCAACGGCACGTTGCCGTCACTAGGACTGGTGCGGGGAAACCGAAAGACGGTTGTTGAAGGAAGCAGCTTCAAGGCCGCCATCAGCCGTGACGAGGGAATCGTCAACGCTATCATTGACCGCCTTGATGTCGCCTCGCCGCGCTTGGCTGCCAACGGAGAATTGACGCTTGATCCGGCCTCGTCATCACGGTTGAAGTTGGCAGGGAAGGAGCTCGATGTTTCTCAAGTCCGTGACTGGGCGCTAAAGATCGCCGGTGATATCGAAGTCGTGGAGTACATATTCCGTCATGTCAAAGGTGGAAAGATACCGGAAATCAGCTTCCAGACCGCCGGGCGGTCGTTCGACGAATTGTGGAAGACGAACAACATGGCGGTAACCGGGACCCTCCGTGATGGGAATATCTTAGGTTTCGCCACAGGTATTAATCTGGAAGAGGTGAGCGGGCCCTTCGTTGTGTCCCGGGGAGTGCTCGAGGCTAATCAGTTCTCGGCGCGACTCGGCAAAATCCAGGGAAGGGACGGCGTGGTTCGAGTGGGACTCGAAGGCAAGAGCGCTCCTTTTCATCTCGATATGATGGTGCAGGCCGATGCGACCGAGCTGCGGTCCTTGCTTCTCCGTGTCGTGGAAAACGAAGATTTTCGCAAGGAGGTCTCGAAACTCCGCGACGTGAAGGGGAATCTGTCGGGAAGACTCATACTCGGTGAAAGAATTGATTCCATTTTTGCCAAAGGTTTCCATCTTGAAGGCTGCCATTAGCGGCTCTTATGATCCGATCCCATACCCCATCTCAGTCAAAGAAGGCCGTTTCCAGTACGGCGACGGCAAGGTTGCGTTGGATGGCGTGAGTGGAACGGTCGGCCTTTCCTCATTCTCCGAGGTCACTGGCTCTCTGAGCTACAGCGGCGCACGCCAGATCGAGGTCGAGTCTGGGAGGTTTTCCCTCGACGTAGCGCAGACTAGCAATTTGTTGAATCGTTTTGCAGTGCTCCCGAAGGGCTTAGAGATGTCGATTTTACTCGGGGCAGGCTCGATTTGATTGCGCTGTCCCTTAAAGGTCCGCTCGACCAGCCGAGTCAATGGGATTTTAGCAGTACCGGCAGCGTTAGCGGGATCGCTGTGAAGCATGCCAACCTCCCAGAGTGATGAATGTGTCCGGCGGAAGTTTGAGTGCGACACCGACAAAATTAACGGTTTCCGATGCCAAGGTTAATCTGCTGGACGCTTCGGTGACCGTTGAAGGATTTCTACAAGGCTTCAACGAAGCGCCGCTGAGTCTGGACGCGACCGCAACAGGGGCCATCGGCGGTCAG
>ERZ1370068.10887-contig-9547_pt1 | contig 38912 bp, 52 predicted proteins | sample MGYA00561227_ERZ1370068 | MGnify/ENA primary metagenome ERZ1370068 (study PRJEB38410, sample SAMEA6850437) | metagenome | study: Metagenomic assessment of the ecological functions of the soil: analysis of the soil microbiota associated with the...
GGTTACGTATTGCTGGCGCGCGCGGAGCCAGATCCTCGGGCTCAAGCTGGGGCCAGCGACCAGCGCGCTCGGCTGCGCGCGCATCCGCGCCCGAGCTCGCGCAAGGAACGAGCGAGCTGCGCCGGGAATCGAGCGGATCGAACGCGTCGAGCGCCGCAACGCATGGCTCGCAGTGACGGGGCGTTACGACGACAACGCGACAAGGCCTTTCGCGAGCGGCTCAAGGCTGCCCGGTCGGGCGCATCGAAATCGACGCTGGCGCAGGCGCCGTGGCTCGCGGGCCCTGCCTATTCGATCGCCGGACATCGACGCGTATGCGCTGATCGACCCGCTGCGCGAGCTCGCACCTGGCGGTCGTCAACGCGCAGTCGACACCGCGCCGATCCTCGAGTGGCCGGATCGCATCGCGGCGCGGCCTGCGACGCCAGCCGCGCGGGCTCGCGCACGCCGCGCCGATCCGCGGACCGCGTTCGTGCCGGGCAGTGGAGCCCGTCGCGCTGGGGCTGAACGTCCTGCTCGGAGACGCAGATCAGCTCCCGCGCGCGCACGAGGCTGATCTGCAGCTCGCGGCGACGGTAGTCGATGATCATCGTATCCGAGCACGCCGAGCACGTCCATGCCGATCATGAGCGCCGGCTCAGCGCGTCAGTTTCCAGTGCTCGAAGATGTGCAGATCGACGAACGTGATGTGCACGTTACGAACGGCCAGCAGGTCGTCGAGCACGATCGGCGGCACGCCGCTGGTCGGGCCCTCCTGGACGTCGCCCGGTGACGCCGATGATCGCAGGCCTCCTTCTCGTCGAGTCGGCGTCGCTTGAGCAGTGCATCGCGCAGCGCGAGATTTCCGGTGGTCTGCTGCGCTCCTGTGTCGATGATGGCTTTCGCGCGCACCCGGCCGACGGCGACCTCGACCGGTCGGCACGTGGCCGCGAATGAGCTTGACTGGCAGCACCGTGAAGCCCGCGGGGGCACGCTGATTCTTCGAGCGGCGGATGTCGATGTGATCCTTGCGAAACTCGATCAGGATGCGGCGGTCGCCCAGCCCGCGCCCGGCCAGCACGCCCTCCGCGCCGCCGAACGCGTCGTCGATCGACGAGCAGCCTGGCTGGCTCGACGATGAGATCGCCGACCTCGATCCTGTCGACGTCGACCATCGGTGCTCTCCTTGGCGCCGGTCACGCCGCGCAGCAGCACGTTGCGCGCGTTCGCAAGAGACAACCCCGAGCCGCTCCGCGGCTTGCAGTGGTGACGGCCGAGCTGCTCGCGCCGGTGTCGAGCACGAGCCGCAGCGGGCCCTGGCCGTTGACGTAAACGGGCGCCCACACGCGGCCGATCCGGTCGCGCAGCGTCGGCGCGACGTAGCGCGGCTCCGGGCGGCCACGACGATCTCCTCGCCGGGTGTCGCCGGTTCAGTCGGCGGAGGCACCTGCGCGGAGGCGCTAGCGCAGTCCGCACAGGACGGCGAGCCAGGCGGCTCCGCGCGCGAGCATGCATTGGCCGCGTACCCCTGGCCGCGGAACGATGCCGACGAGCTTAGCCCCGGACGTGACCGGCGCCTGCTGTGTCCGCTACACAAAAAGGGGTGCGCCCGCATGAGCGCACCCCCGATCTCGTCTCAGAGTCGTCTTTCTCTTTCGTCGTTATCCAGCCCCACACCTCGATCCGATCGTATCGCCCCTGCTCAGAAGTTCCTGCCGAACGTGACGTACCACCCGCCGGACGTCCTGGCTGTCCTTCGACCGTGTTCTGACCGAACAGCGTCAGGTCGAACTTGTTCAGGTAGTACCTCGTCGCTGACGCTCGTGCCGCCCACTAGCCACATTCCACTTGTTATCCGGGCTGTTCCACTGCAGGCGTACATTGACGAGGCTCGTAGCCGTCCGGAGCATGACGCTGCGGAGGCAAAGCGCAGAGCAGATTTCGGTCTGCCCGTACACGTCCGACGCGCGGCGTCAGCCTCGAACCGCCCGAGAAACCGAAGTCGTACGACGCACTGACGCTCCAGTTGTACCCGGAACGAAGTTCGACCGCGCTGCTGCAGGTCACGCCCGGGTCTGGCTGACCGTCGAGATTGAAGTCGCAGTCGTCGACCTCCGGAGAGCTCCAGTGCGTGTAGCCGAAGATGCCGTTGATCGATCATAGCATCGACGGGCCGCCACTCGAGCTCCACCTCCGCGCCCTGAGACCTGCCGTCCTTGAGCTGCTGATAGCTCGTCAGCGACGTCGGGCTGAGGCAGATAGTCGCCGTTCGAGTCCAGATTGCGCCGGGGTCGAGGGGTCAACCGGGTGCCATCTGGGGCAGTCGCGTGCCGCCGATCGGGACGATGCGCTCGTTGTAGTCGGTAGAACGCCGCGAGGTTCAGCCGCACCGCCGGTCGAACAGCTCCTGACTTCGAAGCCGAGCTCGTAGGCCGTGGCCTCCTCGCCGCCGACCGCGACCGCCTGCTCCGGGCGTGAACGGCCGCGGGTCGTACGCCGGCGGACGATAGCCCGTCGCTGCGGAGGCGTAGATCAGCATGTCGTCCAGGTCGCCTTGTAGTCGACGCCCAGGCCTCCAGTCGGTGTGGTCGTCCTCGCCGTGGATCGGCCCGATGTAGAACCCGTTGTCGAAGTCAATCGTCCTTGCTGCGGTCGCTCGACTGGCGCGGTACGCCGGCGTTGTGGCTCGAGGCGGTCGGTGAGGTCGAACGACCGCGCGCGAACCCGGCGTAGCTTTCGGTGTCCGCGATGTTCTTAGGGCGTTGACCGCAGACATTCGAGAAGAACTGCGATCGGAATGGGACAGCCGCCCGGGTGGTGCTTTCGATGCACTGCGCGGCCAGCTCAGTCGGGCCCAATATTCCGGGCGTCAGGGCACCCGAGCGGAAGCGGCGGTAAGCTTCACGGCCTGCCGGTTTCGTGGCCTTGCCCGGTGCAGTAGAACGCGCCCACGGTCCAGTCGAGGCGGTCGAGGGCTCGCCCGCTCAGGCGCGGACTTCCGCGGTCGACCAGTGAAAGTCCCGCCGTCCGCCGGGTCGCCCGGAAGCTGAGCGGAGAAGCGCCCTGCATCGGACGTCAGCTGGCCTCGTGAGATCCGTGTACGGCGCCGGATCACGGTCAGGCCCGTGGTGTCCGAGAAGTGCCAGTTCATCGTAGCCGGACACTGCGGTCCTGTCGATCGCGGACGCGTTGGCTTGAACGTCAGTCCGCTGGCCGGGTCGTTGTAATGTCGCGTAGGTCTCGTAGATGTTCCTCGGGATGAAGCGGTCGTCGTACGAACGCCGTAGCCCCAGGGCTCCGCTCAGGCGGTGGGTATGTGGCTGACGTAGCCGATTATTTGAACCGTGTGCATGGACTGCTGGTCGGGATCACGTTGCCGTTCTGGTCGACCGTGGATACTGGATGTCGACGAGCGTGTCGGCCTTGGCCTCCGACTCGATCGCCCTGGCAGTCGCCCGCGAGCCGGAATTCGAGACCAGCCGCTCGCGACCAGCAGCAGCTGGGCGCGGAATGCGTCGACGTCCTCACCGCCCTGCAAGTGCCGGTCTGGCAGTTCCTGCCGCGACTGGGATCGCGCACCGGGAGCAGGCCCGCCTGCTCCGGATACCGGCAAGCGAAGCCGATGACGTCCCGGTATCCGGTGCGCTTGCGCGAGCGAAGCGCCGGACACCTGCGCGAGCCACAGGTTGCCGGTGATCGCGAAGTCGAAGCTGCCCTTGATGTCGACGCGGTCGAACGAATCCGAGCGTGACGTCGAGGTTTCCGGTGTTATCGCCCTGCGGCTTCTTGCTGATCAGTCGCACGACGCCGCCGATCGAGCCCGCGGCCGAACAGCGTTCCCTGCGGCCCGCGCGCCGCACAACCGACACCGGTCGACGCCGATCAGGTCGAGCTGCGTGCCCAGCATGAAGGGCTGGTAGACGTCGTCGACGTAGGATGCCGACGCCCGGCTCGAACGCCTGGTCGAAGTCGTACTGGCCGATGCCGCGGATGTAGGCGGTCATCGCGTTGCCGCGCGCCGCCTGCGCGGGGCGGAACGACGCGTTCGGGCACCGCGTAGGCGACCCTCGTACGCCGTGGTAAACGCGCGCATCTCGGACTGTTCCGGCATTGATCGCGGTGATCGCGGATCGGGGTGGCCCGCACGGCTCCTCGTGGTAGCGCGCGGTGACGACGATCTCCTCGAGCGGCGCCGCGACTGGCGCCATCGTGGCGCGCGACTTTCGCCGGCGCTGGAGCGTCGCCGGAGCCGTCTGCGCCACTGCAGCTGCCAGCTCGCATCAGCAACGGCCGCTGCGAGAACTGGCGCCTGACGGCGCCGGCCACCTGCGTGAGGCCGGTCGCAGCGCCATGTCGTTCAGCGCACGACAGACACGGCCGCGATGGGATTCGGAGGAGTTGTTCATCTGGTAGATCCCCAGACGGCAGCGTGCCGATGATGCCGAGCTTGGAAACGATCCGCCGCTGATTACCGCTCCCTTGTCGCCGGTCTAATCGGATGTGTCCAGACGGACCCAACTGTCGCGGAAGCCCGCATCGACCCAAAGGAACGCGCGCGGCCGCGACGGCTGTCGTCGCGGCGCAACGCCGGTAGTTCTCGCGTGCGCGCACAGCCGGGCCGCATGCATGCGGCGCGGCGACCTCGCTTCGAGCGCGTGCTTCACGGCGTGCGCTGCCGGCGCGGTCGAGCTCGCGGCTTCGTGCGCGCGCCGGATCACGTAGGCGCTGATCAGCTCGGACGTCGTCCGGCGAGAGCTCCGCGCCGAACGCGACCATGCCGCGCGGCCGCAGCGCATCCCTCGCGCACGATCTTCGCGAACGCGGCCGAGGTCGTGCAGGTACGGCGTGAATAGCGCAGGTCCGGCAGCAATTCCCGTGCTGACGGCGGAGTCGCCGTGGCGAGTGCGCCGCAGTACGCGTGGTAACGCCCGCCTTGCCCGCGGCTCGCGCTGTCCTCGGCGCGTCGCGACGATCGGGCGGCGGATCGAGCTTGCGCGCGGGCGTGGCGGGCTTACCGACCGGCGGGCATCGCGGCCTGGGCGTCCAGGCTTCCGATAGCAACGATCGCGCGGCGCGTTCGCGATGCGCGACGTCGCGCGCCAGCTCGCCGGCTGCGAGCCCGAACGCGCCGCCCCAGCCGACCTCGATCGCGACGTACTGCTCGCCCGCCGGCCGTGATGGGGCGACCGGCGGCGCGAGGATGCCTGTGCCGGTCGCGATCGACCAGAGCTTCCTCGCCGGTCCGTTCGAAAGCGGCAGCGAAGTTGCCCATCGCGTCGCCCTGGAATACGAGGTCTCCCGCAGTCGAGACCACGCCGCCGTTCCACGGGTGCTCGTACTGCACGCGCCAGACCTCGCGCTGCTGCGACCGGATCCCAGGCGCGCGAGATGGCCCTTGAGGCGAGCCTTGATGGCCGCCTCGACCGCTTCGTCCTGCGGCAGGCTTCCCGCGTTGAAGTCGCACCGGTGTTCCACGCTAGCTGTGCGCGCGGTGCGCTGCCACGTCGGGCAATGTACGGGAACGACATTCCATCGCGGGAAGTAGACGAGGTGCGTGCGCGGGCTGTAGCTCATCGGTTGCCAGCTGTGCGCGCCGCCGGGCCGGGTTGAGCGACGAACGGCTTGCCAGTCTCGCCATAGCGCGCCTCGGGATTCTGACGCCGGCCGGTGGCCATGTCGACGCCGGTGGCCCAGTTGATCGGCACGAACGCGTTGGCCGAGATCAGCTGCGCCGGTCTGCGCGGTCGAGCACGTAGAAGAAGCCGTTCTTCGGCGCCTGCATGATCACCTTGCGCGGCTGCGCCGTCGATCGTCGAGGTCGGCGAGGATCGATGTGCTGGGTCGCGGTGAAGTCCCAGGTCTCGCCCGGCGTGGTCTGGTAATGCCAGACGTATCTCGCCGGTGTCGGGCCGCAGCGCGACGATCGACGACAGGAACAGGTTGTCGCCGCCGCCGGGGCTGCGCAGCTTGCGATTCCACGGCGAGCCGTTGCCGATGCCGATGTAGAGCAGGTCGAGCTCGGGATCGTAGGCCATCGAGTCCCAGACCGTGCCGCCGCCGCCGAGCTTCCACCACTCGCCGCGTCCAGGTCTGCGCCGCCTTCTCGAGCGTCGGGCGACTCGAAGGGCTGCGACGGATCGCCCGGCACGGTGTAGAAGCGCCAGACCAGCTCGCCGGTCTCGGCGTCGTAGGCCGAGACGTAACCGCGCACGCCGAGCTCGGCGCCGCCGTTGCCGATGATGCACCTTGCCCTTCACGACGCGCGGCGCGCCGGTGATCGTGTAGCGGCCGCTCCGGTCGACGGTCATCGACCGACCAGACCGGCTCGCCGGTCGCGGCGTCGAGCGCGATCAGCCGGCCGTCGAGCGTGCCGACGTACACGCTTGCCGTTCCACGCCGCGACGCCGCGGTTCACGACGTCGCAGCAGGCGTTCACGCGCCGACGTCCGCTGGCACCTGCGGGTCGTACTCCCAGCAGCTGCGCTGCCGGTGCGCGCGTCGAGCGCAAACACCTTGCTCCACGCGCTCGTGCACGTACATGACGCCGTCGATGACGAGCGGAGTCGACTCCTGGCCACGGCGATCGGCAGGTCGACGTCGAAATGCCAGGCGAGCTCGAGGTCGCGCACGTTGCGCGCGTCGATTCGCTTCAGCGGGACTGAAGCGCTGCTCATCGTACGTGCGGCCGTGGCTCATCCAGTTGCCGAGTCTCGCTGTCGGCCGCTTCGATGCGCACTCGCCGTCGACCGGCGCAGCTGGCTTGCGATTGGCCGCCGCCTCAGACGTGCGACTGATTGGAGGTCTTCGCACATGCGGCGACGCGATCGAGTCGCCCGCGAGTGCAAGCCACAACAGTCGTGAGGTTCGTCCACCCTCACACCGCCATGCAAACCGACTTGATCTCGGTGTACATCTCGATACCGTGCCGGCCGTGCTCGCGGCCGACGCCTGACTCGCTTGAACCCGCCGAACGGCATGTTCGGATCGACGGAAGTTGTGACAGTTCACCCACACCGTGCCGGCTTTGATTTTCGCGCGCGATGCGCGTGCACCGTACTCAACGTCCTTCGACCAGACGCTCGCCGCGAGCCCGTAGCTGCGTATCGTTGGCCTGCGCGCGCGATCTCGTTCGACATCATCGAAGCGCTGCGCGCCAGCACCGGCCCGAAGATCTCCTCGCGCACCACGCGCATGTCCGGCTTCACGTTGACGAGTACGGTCGGGTTCGACGTAAGTAGCCGGCGCCCGACGGCGCACTCGCCGCCAACCACGACTGAGGCGCCCTCGCGACTTGCCGCGATTCGATGTAGCCGAGCACTCGGTCCTGCTGCTCCTTGAAACCAGCGGCCCCATCTGCGTCTCGCGGGTCGAGGCCCGGGCCGAGCTTGATCGACGCTTGCGCGCCACTGATGCCCTCGACCATCTGGTCGAACACCTTGCGATGCGCGATACAGGCGCGAGCCCGCGCAACACACCTGGCCGTGGTTGAAGAAGATGGCGTTCGAAGCGCCCCCGATGGCGGCGTTCACGTCGGCATCTGGAAACACCAGGACCGGCGATTTGCCGCCCAGCTCCAGCGACACGCGCTTGAGCGTATCGGTCGCGGACTTGTTGATGATCTTGCCGACCTCGGTCGAACCGGTGAACGCGACCTTGTCGATACCCGGATGCGCGCACCAGCGCTGCCCCCGCCGGTCTCGCCGCAGCCCGGTGATGATGTTGACGACACCCGGCGGAAACCCTGCTTCCATGACGAGCTCGCCGAGTCGCAGCGCCGTGAGCGGCGTCTGCTCGGCGGGTTTGAGCACGCAGGTGCAGCCTGCCGCGAGCGCCGGGCCGAGCTTCCACGCCGCCATCGCGAGCGGAAAATTCCACGGCACGATCTGCGCGCACACCCCGACCGGCTCGCGCGACGTGTAGGTCACGAACTTCGCGCCGGGGATGCCACCGATGGAGTTGCGGATCGTCTCGCCGCTGATCTTGGTGGCCCAGCCCGCCATGTAGCGAAGTAGTTGCTGCGCGCCAGGGCACGTCGATGATGCTCGCCATGAACTTGGTCTTGCCGTTGTCGACGCTCTCGAGCTCGGCGAGCTCATCGGCGTTCTTGTCGATCAGCTCGGCCAGGCGCCACATCAGGCGTTCGCGCTGCGCCGGCAGCATGTCCGGCCAGGGCCCGGACTCGAACGCCGCGCGGGCCGCAGCCACGGCGCGATTCACGTCCTCGGCATTGGCATCGGCGACCTCGGCGATTTCCGCGCCCGGTCGCAGGATCGATGACCCCGATCAGGTCCCTCGACTTCGATTCGACCCACTCGCCTCCGATCAGCAGTCGAGGCTTGTTGCGTTTCAAAACGCGGGCGACGAGGGCGGACGGGTTCGGTTGTGCAGCGATGGCGACGGCGGCGTTCACGGGCGTTGCTCCATGCGGACGGATGGCGACAGCATTCGGCGCCAGCATGCCGGCAGGCTCGACCCTCGATGAACCTCGAATCAACCCAGAGCGAAGCCGCGGGCAGCCCTACCTCTAATGAGGACGCTACCCTTTTCCGTTGTGGATCAGGTAGCGTCTTCATGCCGACGAGGCGGAAAAGGGTAGCGTCCCCTCCGGCATAGTCCTGCTGCGCGCGCGTACTCGATAGAAGAAGTCGAGCGCCGCCGGATTCGGCCATCGCGGCGCGGTTGGCCGCCTTCTCCGGAGCGGACGCCCGCATCAGGATGCGCCGCACCGGCACCTCCAGCTTCTTGCCGGTCAGCGTGTACGGGATCGCGTCGACCTGGATGATCCGGTCGGGCACGTGGCGCGGCGAGTACTCCGTGCGCAGCTGGTCGCGGATCGCGCGCTCGAGCTCGTCGTCGAGCTCGCACGCCGTCGCGCGAGCTTGACGAACAGCGGCATGAAGAAGTTTCCGCCCGGCAGATCGAGGTTCACGATCAGCGAGTCCTCGACCTCCGGAAGCTCCAGCGAGCGAGCGGTAGATCTCCGCCGTGCCGATGCGCACGCCGTGGCGGTTCAGCGTCGCGTCGGAGCGGCCGAGCACGAAGCAGCCGCCGCGCGCGTTGATGCGGAAGAAATCGCCGTGGCGCCAGACGCCCGGAAGTCCTCGAAGTACGTCTCGCTGGTAGCGCTCGTCGTCCGGGATCGTTCCAGAAGCAGACCGGCATCGACGGCATCGGCTCGGTGATGACCATCTCGCCGACCTCGTCGACGACACTCGTGCGCCGTTCTGGTCGAACGCCTGTCAGCGACACGCCGAGCTGCGGCGCCTGGATCTCGCCCGCGTAGACAGGCTGTGTGACGACGCCGCCGCAGAATCCGCTGCAGACGTCCGTGCCGCCGCTGCCCGACTGCACCCACAGGTCGCGCTTCACGTTCTCGTAAAACCACAGCACTGGCATTCCGGCGTGACGGGCGAACCCGCGAGCGTGAGCGTGTCGAGCTGAGCTCAGGTCGAAACGCTCGCGCGGCACGATGCCGGCCTTCGCCAGGATCTGCTGGTAGGTCGGGCTCGCGCCGAAGAAGCTGAGCGCCGAGCTGCTCGATCATGCGCCACAACAGCGTCGGGCGTCGGGCCACGCCGGGTTGCCGTCGTACAGCACCGGAACGACGTCCGACAGCAGCGCGCTCGCGAGGAAGTTCCACATCATCCAGCCGGTCGTCGTGAAGAAGAACATGCGCTGGCGCGGGTGCACGTCCATGTGGAAGCTGCAGGTTCTTCATCTGCTCGATCGTGATGCCGCCGTGGCCATGCACGATCGGCTTCGGCAATCCCGTGGTGCCCGACGAGAACAGGATCCAGAGCGGATGCTGCGAACGGCACCTGCTCGTACGCGAAGCTCGCGACCGGGACCGGCGGTCGTGCCGAGCAGATCGTCCCAGAACGATCGCGCGCGGACCGATCAGCGGCGTCGGTCGCCGCGATCGAGGTACGGCACGAGTACGACGTGCTCGAGCGTCGGCAGCGCTCGCTGCGATGTGCGTCATCTCGGCGCGCCGGTCGAACGGCTTGCCGCCGTACTGGTAGCCGTCGACGCAGAACAGGACCTTCGGTGTGAGCTGCGAGAACCGATCGAGCACGCCGCGCGGACCGAAGTCCGGGCCGCAGCCCGACCAGATCGCGCCGATGCTCGTCGTGGCGAGCATCGCGACGACCGCGTCGGGCGTGTTCGGCAGGCAACCGACGACACGGTCGCCCTTGATGACGCCGAGCTCGCGTCAAAGCCAGTCGCGAGCCGGCGCACGCGCGAGCCGAGCTCGTCCCACGAGAGACTCGCGGGGCCTTGACGCTCGCTCAGGATGGATCAGCGCTTCACCGCCCGCACGGGCGTGCGCAGCACGTTCTCGGCGTAGTTGAGCGCGCGCGCCGGGAAACCACTCGCGCGCCCGGCATCTGCCGGCGACCGAGCGCGCTCGGGCGCGCACGCTCGTGCGGATCTCATAGTGATCCCAGAGCGCGCTCCAGAATCCCTCGAGATCGGTCACCGACCAGCGCCACAGCGAGCCGTAGTCGTCGAACCGGCGGCCGCGCTCGGTGTCGAGCCAGCGCATGAAGCGCACGAGCCGCGAGCGCTCGATGCGCTCGGGGCTCGGCGTCCACAAAGGTCTCCCTCTCGCGGATCACTGCTACCCGCCGCCCGCGGCAGCGACCGCGGCGGCGGCGCTGCGACGCGGCCGGTGCAGCAACGCGAGCATGATCGCGCCGCCGATGCACCAGATCGCCGCGACGTAGAACGCGGCGCGCGTAGCCGATGCCGGCGTCATACATCCGTCCGGCGATGATCGGCGCGAGCGAGCTCACGCCGGTGTTGATCGCGATCGCGAGCCCCGCGAGCGAGCGCGAACGCTCGCGTGCCGTAGTAGTTGCTCGAGCGTCGCCATCATCGCGACGATGCCGCCGCCGAAACCGATGCCGATGCAGATCGCGGAGGCCGTCGCGGCACCGTCGGACACCGCGTTGACCAGCAGGATCATTCCGACGCCGCACGTCGCGCAGAACAGCGCCCAGAAGTAACGCGGGTCGACGCGGTCGCCAGAACACGGCGAGCAATCGCTTTGGCGACGAGACCGCTGATCGGCATCATGCTGAACGCCCAGGCGCTGACCTGCATCGAGTGACCGAGATCCTTCAGGTGCACGATGCCATGCGCGAGGAACATCGCGACGCCGGCGCTCACGCCGACGAACGGAAAGAGCATCGTCCAGAGAAAGGCGGACCTTGCCACGCCTCGCGGTAAGGTCCATTCCTCGCGCGTGACGAACGAGCGGGATGCGGGCTCCGCCGGTCACCAGCAGCACCGTCGGCCCATGCGTGTCCGCCGTCGGGCGCCTGCCCGGGTCGGCGGGCTTCTCGCGGACCGATGCGAGCGCGAGCAGCGCCGCAATGCCCGACAGCACGAAAATCAGCCACCACCCGAGCCGCCAGCGGCCGTCGCCCGAGCTCGCGATCGCGGACAGAACCGGTGGCGCGACGAAGCCGCCGATCGCACCGCCCGAGTACAGCAAAGACAGCGCGAGCGCGCGTCGGCGCACGAACCATTGCGCCACGCCCGCCTGCGCGGCAATCATCGCGCCGGTCGCGACACCGGTGCCGACGATCAGCCCATATGCGATCCCGGCGAGCACGACGTTCGTCACGACCGTCGCGAGCATCGCGGCGCCGGTCATGATGAAGAGGCTCCCGATCACGAGCGTGCGCCGCACGCCGATCCAGTTCACGCTCATCGCAACGAGCGGACCGGGCAGACCGGACATCGCGAGATAGATCGCGAGAAGATCGTACCGAGCGCCTGCCGGTCGAGGCCGAGGTCGAGCCGCCATCGCCGCGTTCAGCACGGGGGCCCCCGTACGCGGGAAAGGCAAGGTTCAGGAACGCGATGACCCAGAACCCGGACAACAGTCTCCAGCCATAGAACGATTCAGCAGCCAAGGGGCGATCTCCGGTGCGTGGCTGCGTTCTGAGTTATGAGCGTCCCTGCGCGGACTCGACTGTCAGCGAAATCGCTACCGAGGGGGACGCTACCCTTTTTCTCGAGCGACAAAAGGTGGCGTCCCTCAAGCCTCAAAGAGCGCAGCGTCCCCTCTGGCGCCTCAGGCGCGGATCGTCAGCGTGCCGTCGGCGTGCAGGTCGAATCGCCCGTCGACGATCGCCCGCATCCACCGCGCCGTGGCGACGCACGCCGCCGAACGCAAACAGGTGCGGATGCTGGAGCTGGCCGACCGGAACCCGTCACATCATCGCGCGAAGGTCGATCAGCATCTGCTCGGGCGTCGTCGCAAAAGCCCGGCGATGTGACGGACGGTCTGCATGCTGCGCAGCGCACCGCGCAAGCGAGGGCGCCGACGCCGCAGGCCATCGCGTACCTGACGAGCTTCGTGAGCGGCGCGGGCCCCGGCCATGCCGACGTGGACCGGCAGCCGCACGCCCTGTGACCTGAGCTCCCTGCCCCATCGACAGATCGCCGACGCATCGAATCGAATTGCGTCACGAGGTGCATGTCGACGGCCTTGCGCTCGGCGTAGGCCTGCTTCGCCCGCAGCGCGCTCCCAGAGCGTCGGCGTGTCGACGGCGCGGTGACCTTCCGGGTGCCCTGCCACGCCGAGCTCTGGTGAGTCCGGCGTCCGAGAGGATGTCGCTCTCCAGCACTTCGAGCGAGCTCGAATACGGACCCGCCGGCGAGACGAGGTCGCCCGCGACGACGAGCGCCTGTCGGACGCCCGCGTCAGCCAGCCTCCGCGCGGCTTCGCGTAGTTCCTCGCGTCGCGTGGATTCCGCCGAGCGACGATATGCGGCGGGCACGCAAGACCGGCCGCCTCGACCTTGATGGCGGTGCCCGCGACCTCGGCGAGCGTCGCCTTCGGCGTGTGCGCGACGTAGACGACGGTGCCGGGCGGCAGGATCGCCGCGAGCTCGGGGATCGCGTCGCCGTCGTGCGAGGTGATCTCGGTCGAAGCCCCGATTGCGAACTCGACGATCCGGCGCCTGGGATCGATGTCGATCGACTCGGCCGACATGGGTGTCAAATTGGAGTCTCCGGTCGCGATCGGGCAAAGCTAAACGAGCCCCAACCGGCCGGAAATTGAATTCCGACATGCCAGTCATCGGCGCTTTTGAGCCGTATCGCCCGTAGTCGAGTCCGGTCCGGCGGGGCCACGCTATATTCGATGCATGCTGAACCGGTTCGACCTGAACCTGCTGGCAGCACTCGACGCGCTGTTGCACGAGAAGAACGTCACGCGTGCAGCAAAGCGCGTCCACGTGTCCCGAGCCGACCATGAGCTCGGCGCTGCACAGGCTTCGTGAATACTTCGACGATGAGCTGCTGGTCCGCGTGGGCCGCGACATGGAGCTCACGCCGCGCGGGCTCGCGCTGGTCGAGCCGGTGCGCGACGCGCTGCGCGGTGTGCAGTCGGCGCTGGGCGCACAGCCACGCTTCGATCCGGCAACCACAAACCGACGGTTCCGGCTGATGGTCCAGGACTTCATCGGCCCGAGGCTGCTGCCGCCGGTCCTGGCGCGGCTGGCGCAGCAGGCGCCGGGCATCCACTGTCATCTCGAGCATTTCTCGCAGCTCGGCATCGGCAAGCTCGAGCACGCCGAAATCGACCTCGTGATCGGTGTCGACAATGCTCAGCTCTTCGGGCTGCGCGAATTCCCCGACAGCCTGAGGTCTGTCGAGCTCGAGCCGGTGCGGTGGGTCTGCGCGGTCTCGGCCGATCACCCGACCGTCGGCGAGAAGTCTGAGCCGCGAGGAATTCCTGCAGCTCCCGCACGTGTTCGCGCGCCGGTCCGGCGACTTCGGCGCCGACTCCGATGCCGTGCGGCGGTTCGTGCCCGCGGAGATCGACGCCCGCGTGACGTCCGAGAGCGTCCTGCAGGTCGCGCTGCTGCTCGCCGGAACGCCGTTTCTCGCGATCCTGCCGCAGGCGATCGTCGACTACGTCGCGCCGATCGTGCGACTCAGGACGCTTCCCGGTGCCGATCGCGCTGCCTGACGCGCGCGCGGTCGCGTTCTGGCACAAGCGCAGCGAGGCCGACCCGTGCCACGCCTGGCTGCGCGGCATCGTGATCGAGGAGGCGCTGCAGGCTGGGTGCCGAAACCCGGCGGCAACGGCGCGGCGGCACACAGGTTCACAGGCTCATCGGCAGGAGTATCGACATGAAAGTCTCGCTCGCATGGCTCGCGTTGCTTCACGTTCCTCGGCACCGGTGCGGCGTTCGCGCAGGCGGCGCCGGTCGTCGAGAAACCCCGGATCAGAAGCGCTGCTCGCTTCGTCTGATCCGAAGCTCGCGGCGAACAAGCGCCTCGTCTACGATTTCTGGCGCGAAGTGTTCGAAGGCGGCCACATCGACCTTGCGCCGAAGTACACATGACGGAGTCGTACATCCAGCACAACCCGCTCGTCGCATCCGGCCGCGACTCGTTCGTGAACTTCTTTGCGAAGTTTGCGCAGCCGAAGCCGATCGAGCCCAAAGGTCAAGACGCCGCTCGTCGCGATCCTCGCGGAAGGCGACCTGGTCACGATGGTGTTCGTGCGCGAGCTCGAGGACCCGAAGGACAAGACGCAGAAGTACACGACCACGTGGTTCGACATGTGGCGCATCGAGAACGGCAAGATGGCCGAGCACTGGGACGCTGCGACGAAACAGTAGTTCGCAAGACGTGGGCGAGGACCGATCCGGCCAGCGCTGCGGCGGGCCGCGTCAGGGATGAAACCGATCTCGCGTTGATGGCGAATGGCGAGGACTCGCACCTCGTCGCTAGTCACGAGAAATCGGTAGACCGCGATATATCCGGACTCGCCGTAAGAAATGACGAGCTCGCGCAGGTCGCGCTCGATTCGGCGGCCGATCAAAGGGTGGGTCGCCAAAGTGTCCACCGCGCTGCGGATAGCTCCGACCGCAGCGGCGGCGGCCACGGGACTCTTCTAGCGCAAGAACTCGAATGCCCGCTCGATGTTGGCAAGCGCGCGCGCGAATAAACTACCGTTGCCACGGCTTCGGGCGCGGTGCAGGACCCTTCGCCAACCGCTCCATCCAGGCGTGCACATCCTGCGAGCGGTAGACCTCGCCGGTTCGTTCGATGTCCGCATCCGCGGACCAACGCTTCCTTGACGAGGCTGCGCATCTCTTCCTCGTAGGCTGCGTGTCGTTCCACGGCCTCGAGAATAAAGCTGTGAGCGGAGCGTCCCGACTTCTCCGCGAGCGCGCGGACACGCGCCCGCAGCTTCGGGGGCAGTCGAATCGTCGTCGTATCGGCCATGTCAGCCTCCCGCTCGAAATGCGTCCTGAAAGGCGCACCGAGAAAGTGGACACAAACGTAGCACCAGCCGGTCAGGCGCGCAACCGGAGTGTTTCGCCGCACTATCCAAGCGAGGGGTTTCAGTGTCGGCGACGGCTCAGCCGCCGAGCCCGAGCAGCTCGATCGCGTTCTGCTTGAGGATCAGGTCGTGCACTTCGGGTCGGAAGCCTGCGTCGCTGAAGTCGCGAATCCAGCGATCCGGCGCAATCACGGGATAGTCGGAGCCGAACAGCATCTTGCGCTTGAGCTGCGTGTTCGCGTACTGCACGAGCTGCGGCGGGAAGTACTTCGGCGACCAGCCCGACAGGTCGATGTAGACGTTCGGCTTGTGCAGGCACACCGACAGCGCCTCGTCCTGCCACGGCCAGGACGGGTGCGCGATGATGATCGTCATGTCCGGAAAATCCGCCGCGACGTCGTCGACGTGGATCGGGTTGGAGTACTTCAGCCGCATGCCGCCGCCGCCGCGGCATGCCGGTGCCGATCCCCGAGTGCCCGCTGTGGAAGATCGCCGGCAGCTTGTGCTCGGCGATGACCTCGTAGAGCGGATAGGCCAACGCGGTCGTTCGGGAAAGAAGCCCTGGCACGGTCGGGTGGAACTTGAAGCCCGCGGATGCCGCCGTCCTTGATCAGCTCGCCGCGCTTCGCGCACGCCCATGCTTGCCCTTGTGCGGATCGATGCTGCGCGAACGCCATCATGATGTCGCTGTTCTCGCGCGCGGCGTCGGCGACTTCCTGGTTCGGGATGCGCCGCACGCCGATCTCGAACTCGGTGTCGACCGTGAACATCACGAGCCCGATGCTTGCTGCTCGCGGTAGTAGGCGATCGTCTCGCGCGATCGTCGGGCGCTTGCCGGCCTTGAAATACTTCGCAGGCGGCGTCCTCGATATGTCCTTCCAGACTTCGTCCGGCTCGGTTGGCGGCACGACACTTCGGCGTGCGTGTGCACGTCGATCGCGACCAGGTCTTTGACGTTCAAGGCGCCTCCTCCTCCAGCGGCGCGGCTCAATCCGCGCGCGCGGCGTCCCATTGCGCGAGCGTACCGCGTTCCCGCACGAGGCGCGTGAGCAAGGGCGCCGGCTCCCAGTGCATCGGGCCGAACAGTGTCCCGATATTCGAGCATCCCGTCGAGCACGCGTCTCGAGGCCGATGCTGTCCGCGTAGAACAGCGGTCCGCCGCGATAGCGCGGGAAGCCGTAGCCCGCGGTCCAGACGACGTCGACGTCGCTGCTGCGCATCGCGACGCCTTCGTCGACGATCCGGATGCCCTCGTTGAGCAGCGGATACAGGCAACGCTCGAGGATCTCCGTCGTCGCTGTGCACGCGCGCGCGACACCTAGTCAGGCTCGCGCGCTCGCGCGCAGGATCTCGATGGCCTCGGAGTCGTCGATGCGCGCGCGGTCGCCCGGGCTCGTAACGGTAGTAGCCCTTGCCGGTCTTCTGACCCAGGCGACCCGCCGCGTGCAGCGCGAAGTCGGCCTGGTAGTAGGTCGGATCGGGCGGATAGCGATCGGCATTCGCCGCGATGCACGTTCACGCCGACATCGATGCCCGCCATGTCGAACACGGCGAGGATGCCCATCGCCATGCCGAAGCGCTCGAGCACGCGAATCGACTGCGCGCGGCGTCGCACCTTCGAGCACCATGCGCTGCGGCCTCGCGCGCGTAGCCTTCCATCATGCGGTTGCCGATGAAGCCGTAAGCAGACGCTGCGCGAGCACCGGGCGTCTTGCGCAGCGGCTTTGCGAGCTCCATCGCGGTGCGGATCAGTCGTCCGGCGAAGTCTTCGCCGGTGCGCACGACCTCGAGCAGCGGCATCACGTTCGCCGGCGAGAAGAAATGCATCGCCGATCACGTCCTGCGGACGTCGCGTCGCCGTCAGCGATCTCGTTCGATGTCCAGCGTCGACGTGTTGCGTCGCGAGCACCGCGCCGCGGCCGTGCAACGCGCGTCGAGCTCCGCGAACACGATCTTGCTTCAGGTCCATGCGTTCGAACGACGGCCTCGATGATCACGTCGGCCTCGGCGAGGTCCGCGTAGTCGAGCGTGCCGCGGATCAGCGACCGGCGGCGCTGCGACTTCGTCCGCGGTCAGGCGGCCGCGCTTGACCATCGAGAGCCGGTACGGTGCGGTCGACGACCGCGAGCCCGCGCTCGAGCGCCGTCGCGATTGACGTCGAGCAGCGGTGACCGGCAGACCCGCGTTGGCAAAGCAGATCGCGATGCCGCCGCCCATGGTCCCGGAACCGACGACGGCGCCGGAACGCACGGGCCGCGCCTGCGTACCCCGCCGGCAGATCCGGCACTGGCGCGTCGCGCGCTCGGCGAAAACAGCGTGTCAGCGCCTTGGCTTCGACCGTCGCCTTCGCCTCGTTGACGAGCTTCGTCTCGTACACGAGTCCCTCGTCGAGGCCGAGGCGTGCCGAGGCGTGTGATCGCCTCGATCGCCGTGTACGGCGCCTGCCGGTTGGATACTGACGTGCCGCTTCAGCCCGGAAACGCTCGATGATCGCCGGCGTAGCGGTCGCGGGATCGACCGCGCGATCGCGAGTGCGTCGCGGGCCGCGCCGCGCGCCACGAGCGTCTTCGCGTACTGGATCGCGGCGGCACGCAGATCACCTTCGACGACAGCATCGACGAATCCGGAGCTTGACTGCGGTCTCTGCGTCGACCGGCTTCGCACCGATCCACGAGCTCGAGCGTCTTCTCGACGCCGATCAGTCGAGTGCATGCGCTGCGTGCCGCCCGCGCCGGGAATGATCCCGAGCGGGTGACTCGGGCAGCCTGAAGCGTGTTCCGGGCGAAGCGATCCGGTAATGGCAGGCGAGCGCGATCTCGACACCGCCGCCGAACACGGTGCCGCATCGCCGCGACGATCGGGACCTGCCAACCCTCGAGCCGGCCGAACAGTCGCGCGGTAGGCCTCCTGCGGCGGCCCGAGAATTCCGAGATGTCGGCGCCCGAGAAGAACGTCTTGCCCGCGCACATCAGCACGACGGCGCGCACGTCCGTCCGCGCGGAAAGCTCATCGAGCCTCGCGTGCAGCGCCTCACGCACCGCGATGCTCAGCGTGTTGACCGGCGGGTTGTCGACGGTCAGTACGGCGACGCCGTCGCTGACTGCGGCGCTGACGACAGTGGAGCTCATCACGGACTCCCTAGGGCGGCGGCCCGCCGAAGTTCACGAGCCGCTCGAGCAGTCGCAACAGGTGGTCGCGGCCGCCCGGCCCGAGACGATGAACGATGCGCACCTCGTGCGCGCGCTGCAGGTCCGAGGCACGCTCGAGCATGCGCCGGCCGGCCGTCGTCAGCGTGAGCGAGTGCTGAGCGCCGGTCGGTCGCGGACGACGGCGCTTCGCGGAGTCCGCGACGCTCGAGGTTGTCGATGATCGATACGAAGTTCGCACGCTGGATGCTGAGCGCGGCGCTGACCTCCGATGTGCGTGACGCCCGGGTTGTGGTCGAGCACGGTCAGCACGGCGAACTGGCCGGGGCGCAACCCGATCTCGGCCAGCGTCTCGCCGAAGTCTCCGGACACCGCGAGCTGTGCACGTCGCAGCATGCTAGCCGACACTCGCATTCAGCAGCCGCACGTCGAGTGCGGCCGTGTCCGGGCGCCCGCGTGTCCGACGGGCGCCATTCACGCGTACGCTGCGCTGCTCGTAATCACGCTGTGCTGGACTCACGGGATGACGGACGGTGCACCCTCACCGTGCCGGCGAGACGATTATAGTCAACAACCAACGACCCCATGCCGGCTGGACACATGCTCGATCGCCGCCGCGACGGCCATGCAGACGTGCGCGAACGGAAACTCGACCGTCAGCGAAGTACGCCGGATGGTGGCCTCGGTACCATGCGTCGACAATGAGTTTCAGAGATGGGCGTGAACGACAGCGCAACGCAGCTCGAGGCCGCAATACCGGCGACTGAATCCCAGCCCCGGCCGAGCGTCGGCCGTGCCTGGTACTGCGTGACGCTGCTCGGCATGACGGTGCTGACGCTGTTTGGCAGCGTGCAGGTCGTCGGGCTACTGACACAGTCGATCGGCGCGATCTCGCACTCTCCGACACACAGGTCAGCCTCGTCGTCGGCCTTGCGTCTGCCCTGATCAATGCGCTCCTGAGCCTGCCGATCTCGCGGCTGGTCGACCGGCTGAGACCGGCGCATGATCATGGGCATCGGGCTCTTCGTCGTCGGCGTGGGCAGCATTTCGCCACGGCCATCTCGAGCGGGTTTTCGCAGATCTTCGCGGCACGGCTGTTCGCCGGCGCAGGCGGCGCCGGCAACGGTCCCGCTGCGTACTCGCTGCTTGCGGACTGCCTTCCGCCCGCGACAGCTGCCGCGCGATCGCGTTCATGAACTTCGGCTTCACGTCGGGCAACGGGCTGGCTCTGCTGCTTGGCGGCGCACTGATCGGCGTGCTCGCAAAGCTGGGAAACGTCACGCCTACCGGTATTCGGTGAGTTGGCATGGCGCGGCAGCTGGTGTTTCTGATCCTGGCGGTGCCGGACCTCTTGCTCGGGCTGCTGCTGCTGCACCACGATGCACGAACCAGCGCGGCGCGGCCGTGCGATGGATGCCGCGGGACGCGCCGCGCCTGCGGGCGACGTGCTGCGCTACCTCTGGAAGCACCGCGCCGCTTTCGGTCCGATGTTCGGCGGTCTTGCGCTCAATTCGCTCGCGCTCGGCACGCTCCCGTGGGTGGCACCTTTCTACGAGCGCACCTACGGCTGGAGCCCGGCGCAGTACGGCATCATCTTCGGCTTCGTGTACCTGCTGATCGCGCCGCTCGGGCTCACGTTCGGCGGCTTGCTCGCGGAGCGCTGGGCGAAGCAGGGCCGCAACGACGCGAACCTGCGCGTCGTCGCCGTCGCCGCCCTGGTGCACATGCCGTTCGCGATCCTCTATCCGTTGATGCCGACGCCGTACCTTGCGCTTACGCTCTTGAGCCTGAATACGGTACTGATCCTGATCGGTGCGGGGCCGCAGAACGCCGCGCTGCAGGTCATCGTGCCGAACGAGATGCGCGGACAGGTCACGGCGCTGTTCCTGACGATCTTCACGTTAATCGGGTTTGGCGTCGGGCCGACCGTCGTCGCGCTCATCACGGACTACGTGTTCCGGGACGAAAACGAGCTGCGCTATTCGATCGCCCTGATGAACGGCGTGCTCGCGCGCCGGCCGCCGCAATCCTGTTCTGGAGCGGGCTCAAGGCCTACGGGCGCGCGGTCGCTGAGACGCGAGCCTGGCAACGGTGACCTGATTCCACTCGTTCTCGATCTCAGCCGCACACTGCTTGCGCCGCGCAGCGAGACGAGGCCGCGCCACATGTCGACCTTCACCACCACCGCACCGAACTTTGGCCGTCAGCCGCTCGCGCTGGCTTCTACGCGCCGTTCAGGATGGAATGCGACGTCCGCGACTGCGAGGTCGAAGGTCGTCCTGCCCGAGGACCTGAACGGCAGCTTCTACCGGATCGGCCCCGACTTTCAGTACCCGCCGCGTCTGCCGAACATCCCGTTCGACGGCGAAGGCCACCTCGGCGTGTTCCGGTTCGCAGAACGGCCACGTCGACTACCGCAGCCGCTTCGTGCGCACGCAGCGTTACAAGGCGCAGGCGGCCGCGCGCGAGTCGCTGTTCGGCACGTATCGCAATCCGTACACGGACGACCCGCGCGTCAAGGCGTGAGCCGCGGCACGGCGAACACCGGCGTCGTGTTCCACCACGGCAAGCTGCTCGTGCTCAAGGAGGACAGCCCGCCGGTCGTGCGTCGACCCGGACACGCTCGAGACGCTCGACGACTACTACACCGTTCGGCGGCCAGCTCGAGAGCCTCGACGTTCACCGCGCATCCGAAGATCGACTCGGAGACCGGCGAGCTCGTCGCGCTTCGGCTACGAGGCGCGTGGCGAGGCTCGCGACCGACGACGTCGCGATCATACAGCTTCGACCGCAGCGGCCGCGCTGCACGTGGCGAGGCGTGGATCAAGGTGCCGTACGTCGGCATGCTGCACGACTTCGCGGTGACGCAGACGCACGTCGCGTTCCTCGTCGATGCCGATGGTCACGAGCGTCGAGCGCATGAGGCAGGGCCAGCGTGCATTTCGCGTGGGACTCGAGCCTGCCGACGTGGCTCGGCGTCATGAGACGCGGCGGCGACGGCAGCGACCTGCGCTGGTTCAAGGGCCCGGAGCGCTGCGCCACGCACACCATGGGCACGTTCTCGGACGGCGATCGCGGCTCTACGTCGACATGGACATGGGCCTCGAAGAACCAGTTTCCGTTCTTTCCCAACCTGGACGGCGCGCCGTTCGATCCGATCGGCGCGCAGGGGCACGTCACGCGGTTGTCGGTCGACCTCGCGACGACGTCACGGCCCGGCTACGAAATGGAGATGCTCTATCCGCACAACGGCGTGCTGTCGCGGCAGGACGACCGCTACCACACGGTTCCGTACGGTGTCGGGCTTCATGCCGACGGCTCGACGAGCGAGCGCCCGATCTCGACAAGCTCGCGGCGAGCCCCATGCGACGCCGCTCAACTGCTGGACGCGGTTCGATCACGCGCGCGACGTCGCGCGACGTCGTACTTCGCCGGGCCGGACTCGAGCGTGCAGGAATGCTGCTTCGTGCCGCGCAACGAGCGCGCGCGGCCGAGGGCGACGGTTACCTGATCGGCGTCGTGAACCGCTGGCTCGAAGGCACGCAACGACCTGCTCGTGCTCGACGCGTTGCATCTCGACGAAGGTCCGCTCGCGATCGTGCGACTGCCGACGCGCATCCACCCGCAGATCCACGGCTGGTGGGTGCCGGCCGGCGCGCGCGACTCTGCCTAGCCGCGTGTTCGCCGTCGCGCCCACGATGCACGAAGAACTCGGAAAGGAGACTCGCATGAAAGATCTGTCAGGCAAGGTCGCATTCATCACGGGCGGCGGCAGCGGCGTCGCGCTCGGACAGGCGAAGGTGTTCGCCGCGGCCGGCATGAAGGTCGTGATCGCCGGACATCCGCGAGGACCATCTCGCCGACGCGATGACGTATTTCCGCTCGCAGCCCGCGCGCGCAGGTGCATCCGATTCGCCTCGACATCACCGATCGCGCGGCGTATGCGCGCGGCGGCGGACGAAGCCGAGCGCACGTTCGGTCCGGTCCAGCTGCTCTGCAATACCGCGGGCGTGAGCCAGTTCGGGCCGATGCAGAGCGCGACGTACGAGGACTGGGACTGGCAGCTCTCGGTCAACCTCGGCGGAGTCGTCAACGGCATCCAGACCTTCGTGCCACGGATGCTCGAGCACGGGCTCGGCGCACACATCGTGAACACGGCGTCGATGTCGGGGTTCCTGTCGCTGCCGGGCACCGGCATCTACTGCACGACGAAGTTCGCGGTGCGGGGCTTGAGCGAATGCCTGCGCATGGACCTCGAGCCGCACGGCATCGGCGTCTCGGTGCTCTGCCCCGGCGCGGTCAACACGAACATCCATGAGGCCGTGCTCACGCGGCCCGCGCATCCTCGCGAAGACCGGTTACTACGGTGCGGATCCCACGGTCATGAAAGGGCTCAAGGCCGTGATCGAGCCGGGCCTCGACCCCGTCGAGCTCGGACGCAAAGTGCTCGAGGCCGTCGAGCGCAACGATCTCTACATCATCCCGTACTCCGAGTTCCGCGAAGAGCTGACCGAGCGACTGAACCGCGTGCTCGCGGTGCTGCCCGGATCCCGCCGACGATCCCGGCGCGGCGGCCCGCCAGGCTGGATTCCTCGGCGCGCCGCAGAGCGCGACGCGGCGTCGCGAACCTGACGCGGGCGGTGATCATGGAGCGCGCAGCAGGCGATGGCGACACCGGCGATGAGCGACCCGCGCGCGATCCTCGCGCACGGCGACATGGGCGCACGGCAGGTTATCGCGGATCGCGTTGACCGTGCTGCTGATCGCGCTCGACGGCTTCGACGTGCTCGCCATCAGCTTCGCCTCCCGGGCATCGCGACGGAATGGGGCATCGACCGCAAGGCTGCTCGGCATTCGTGCTGTCGATGGAGATCATCGGCATGGCGCTCGGTGTCGATGACGCTCGGCAACGTCGCGGACCGCATCGGGCGCCGCCCGACGATGCTCGGTCCTGCCTCGTCGTCATGACCGTGGGCATGTTCCTCGCCACGACGGCGACGAAGTCTCGGGTTCACTGTCGGTTGTTCCGGTTCGTGACTGGGCATCGGGATCGGCGGCATGCTCGCCGCGATCAATGCCGTCGCCGCCGAGTGCGCGAGCGATCGCCGGCGCAACCTCTGCCGTGACGCCTGATGGCCGCGGGCTATCCGCTCGGCGCCGTGGCGGCGGGCATCGATCGCGACGCAGCTCGCTCACGGGCGGAACCTGGCGATCCGGTGCTTCGTGTTCGGCGCGCTACGCCGACCGCCGTCGTGCATCCCGCTCGTGCTGGCTGCTGCTGCCGGAATCGGTCAGCTACCTCGTCGCAGCGCCGTCCCGACGAACGCGCTCGAGCGCATCAACGCGACGCTGCGTGCGGCTCCGGCCATCGCGCGCGTCAGACGCTGCCTGCCGCAGACGCGACCGCAGGCTGCGCCAGGGCTCGCTGGATCCAGCTGTTCTCGCCGCGGTCTCGCGCGCGACGACGTCCTGTTCACGGTCGCGCTATTTCGCGCAACATCATGACCTTCTACTTCTTACTGAAGTGGATCCCGAAGATCGTCGTCGACATGGGCTTCGAGCCGTCGTCGCGCCGGCGGCGTGCTTCGTCTGGGCTCAACGTCGGAGGCGCCAGCCGGTGCGCTGCGTGTTCAGCGTGCTGCACGCCAGCGAGTCGGGCTCGAAAAGCCGCTGGTGATCGTCGCACTGCTTCGTCACTGACGACGGTGATGGTCATCGTGTTCGGCCGGTCGCGGCGCGGAACTCTGCCCAGCTCGCGCTGTCTCGCGGCGGGCGCCGGATTCTTCTGCAACGCCGGGATCGTCGGCCTCTACGCGATGTTCGCGCAGTCGCTTCCCGACCAGCGATCCGTGCGCAAGCGGCACCGGTTTTGTAGATCGGCGTCGGCTCGCGGCGGCGCCGCGCTCGGGTCCGATCGCGCGCGGGCTTCCTGTTCAGCTCGCGGGCGCCACGCCTGCCGGCGCGTCGCGACCATCATGGCGCTGGGCTCTGCTCGTTGGCGCAGGCGCAATCCCGTTGATGCGCTACGAAGAAGCGGGCGTCGCTAGGCTGCCAACGCTCGCCGCGCCCTACTTGCCGGCCGCGAGGCTCGCACGATAGCGGATGTAATTGCCGGAGCGCTTCGAGCTCGCGGTCGCGTGAGCTCGCTGAAACTTCGGCATACCACGGGACTCGAGACGGCCGTCGCGCACTACGGCGGCGAAATCGGCCTGCTTGAAAGCGGAATCGGTCGAAGCGCGCAGGTCGGGCGCTGATCCGCCGGCGACGGCGCCGGGTCCGTGGCACACCACGCATCGCGTGTACTGCTCGATGCCGAGTGCGACGGCGGCGGCGATCGATCTGGAAGTCGCTGGCGACTGCATGCGGCTCGACGCTGTCGCGGCGGCGGCGTCGCAGGCAGCGCTTGCCTTTGCATCGAGCGCGAATGCGAGCAAGCGACGCGGGTGCTCACGTGCGTTCCAGCCGAATTGCGCGGCCATCGAGCCGAATCCACCGACCGAGCCGTGCAGCGGACCGGCGAGGATCGCGACGTACTGGCGGCCTGCCGACGACGAACGTGATCGGCGTTCCGACGACGGCCGTGCCCGCTGCAAACGACCACAGCCGCGCGTCCGTCGCGCGCCGCGTACGCGTTGCAGCTGGCCGTCGGCGAGGCCCTGGAACACGACATCGCCGGCGGTCGCGAGCGTGCCGCCGTTGTGCGGCCCCGGCGTCGGCTGACTGCCATGCCTTGCGCGCGCTCACCGGATCCCAGGCGACCAGCGAGCTCGTTGCCGGCGTCGGCGGGCGGATCGCCGTCGGCGCTCGCGAGACCCGGTGAACTGGGTCGAGTGCGAGAATCGGCTTCCAGTGCGCCGGGTCGATGCCGTCGCCGCTGAACGCGCCGAGCATCTCGATGACCGGGCACATATACGAGCCCGGTCCGCGGGCTGAACGACATCGGGAACCAGTTGTGCGCGCCCTGGAAGCTCGGCCACAGAGCAGCGACCTCGCCCTGCTCGTAACGCGCATTCGGCGTGAGGACCGGGCGGCCGGTTGCCGGGTCGACGCGTTCCGCCCACGTCACCTTGCCCAACTTCTCGGCCGAGATCAGCCTGCCGTTCTCGCGGTCGATGACGTAGAAGAAGCCGTTCTTCGGCGCGTGCAGCAGCACCTTGCGCGGCGCGCCGTCGATCGTGAGATCGGCGAGCGTCGATGTCCATCGCCGAGTTGTAGTCCCAGCGCATCGCCGGGCGTGGTCTGGTAGTGCCAGACGTACTCGCCGGTGTCGGCGTCGAGCGCGACGATCGAGCACAGGAACAGGTTGTCGCCGCCGCCGGGGCTGCGCAGATCCTCGAGTTCCACGGGCCAGCCGTTGCCCGTGCCGATGTAGACAGCGGTTGAACTCGGGGTCGTAGGTCATCGCGTTCCAGACCGTGCCGCCGCCGCCGAGCTTCCACCACTCGCCGCTCAGGTCTTCGCGGCGAGCTCCATCGCCGGGTTCTCGAATCCGCTTGCGCCGGATCGCCAGGCACCGTGCAGAAGCGCCAGAGCTGCTTGCCGGTCGCTGGTGTCGTAGGCCGTCACGTAGCCGCGCACCGGGCCAAAGTCGCCGCCGCCGAAGCCGATCACCACCTTGTCGTCGAACGACGCGCGGCGGGCCGGAGATGAACGATCCGTCGTGCGGATCCGACGGTCTGCACGCTCCACACGGGCGTGCCGGTCGTCGGCATCGATCGCGAGCAGCCGCCCGTCGTGCGTGCCGACGAAAAGCCGTCCCTTCCAGAACGCGAGGCCGCGTATGCCCCATCCCGTGCGCAGCTTGGCGCCGGCGCGCTGCAGTCACGTCGCGGGTCGTAGCGCCACAGCAGCTTGCCGGTGCTGCGCGTCGACGGCGTGCACGACGCTGTAGCCGACCGCCAGGTAGATGACGCCGTCGACAGCCAGCGGCGTCGACAGCACGCTGCTGCGGCTCGAGATCGAGGCTCCATGCAAGTCCGAGCGCGGTCGATCGTCGACGCGTTGATATCCGGTAAGCGGGCTGTAGTGCGTCTCGTCAAAGGTGCGCGCCGTATGCCGCCCAGTTCCGGCCGTCGCTCTCGTCCGCAAGCGCGCGATCATCGACGACCGTCGGCTCTGCCATCGTGGCCCGCAGGCGCAACCAACCACGAGCGTGAGCGCCGCGGTCACGGTACCGATCATCCTGTGTCGGCTCGATTGACGTCCCCATGGCTCGCTTCTGGATCGGACACACGTCCCAGCTTCGAAGTCTCGGCCGAGCGTTTGCCAGCGGTACTCGACCCTGCGGGAAGCGAGTATCGTCGCCCGACAAGAACCTAGGGTAGCGTGAGGACGCCGATTGCGACTTCCTCGAGCGACGCCGATCTCGGCGACGCTGCGCCCGCCGAGCGGACGAATCACGGAGCCGCTGCCGCTGCCGACGCAGATGATCTCGAACGGCGAATATCACGCCGCTGCCGCAGACCGAGGCTGCAGCGCGAGCGTCGAGGGCCGCATCGAGCGCTATGTCGGCAGCGCTCGCGCCGCAGCACGGAATGAAGCCGCCGCGAATTCTCTCGCTTCGAGCGCCGGGCATGGCTGCGGCGTTCCTCGGCAATGAACGAGGTCTTCGGACCGGTGTTCAACGTGCCAGCGCGGGCGGAGGCAGCGACGCCCGGCCATGGCGGACGAGCGCGCAATCGCGCGCTGCGCGTCACAGTTCATCGTCGACTGCCAGACGCACTTCGTGCGCGACGATCTACAGCCAGCAGATGCTGCATCATGGCCGCTGCGACGTTTCGCGCAAGCAAGCACTGGAACCCGGCCCTCCGCGGGCGAGCGACAGCCTCACGCGCTTCAAGCTTCAGAACTTCGTCAAGGAGATCTTCGTCGACAGCGACACCAAGGTCGCGCTGATTTCCGGCACGCCGACCGACGACGCCGAGCATGCTGTTCCTGAGCAACGACCAGATCGCCGCGGCGCGCGACGTGATCAACCGCGTCGCCGGGCTCGCGGCGTGCGCTGGGCCACGGCATCGTCGACGCCGGGCGCACCGGGCTGGCTCGACGAGGTCGACCGCGTGCATCGAGACGCTGCAAGCCCGACAGCCTGGAAGGGCTACACGATCGGCGACCCGGTGTACCAGACGAAGAAGAAGCAGCGAACTGGCGGCTCGACGACGAGCGCAACGTCTATCCGCTCTACGAGAAGATGCTCGAAGGCAGGTCTCACGACGATCTGCGTTCACAAGGGCCTGATGCCCGCGGACTACCTGACCAGCATGGCCGACCTGTGGCAGTACGCGACCGTCTGGGACGTGGGCAAGGCGCGCGCGACTGGCCGCAGATCAACTTCGTCATCTACCACTCGGCGATGCGACCGTTCATCGAGCTGCCCGACCGCGAGCTGGCGCAGTTCGAAGCACACGGGCCGGCATCGACTGGGTCTCCGACCTCGCGGACATTCCCGGCGAGTTCGGCGTGAACAACGTCTACGCCGAGCTCGGCACCTGCTTCGCCAACACCTGCGTGACGCATCCGAAGCTCGCGCGCCGCGCATGCTCGGCACGCTGATCCGAGGGCTGGGAGCGGACCACGTCGATCTGGGGCACCGACTCGCGTGTGGTGCGGCTCGCCGCAGTGGCAGATCGAAGCGTTGCGACGGCATCGAGATCCCGGCGGACATGCAGAAGCAGCACGGCTTCACCGCCGCTCGGTGCCGCGGACGGGCCGGTGAAGACCGCGATCTTCGGCGGCAATGCCGCCCGGCTCTATGGCATCGACTCAGCGGCAAGCTCAGGCGCCCTGTCCGCCGACCGGATCGATCATGATGCGCGCCGAGCATCGTCGCAGGCGGGCGGGCAGCGAAGCAACCTGCGCTACGGCTATGTCGCGGCCTAGGCTCGCGCGCTGACTGCCGTGCACTGATCCTCGTTCCGGGCTGCTCTGCGACGCGACCGTCTGGAAAGAGCAGATCGAAGCCTTTCGCGTCGACGCACGAGGTCATCGTGCCTATGCTCGACGGGCTCGATTCGATCCCGGCGATGGCGGCGCAGCCGTCCTCGACCGACGCGCCTGCCTGAGTTCGCGCTCGCGGGACATTCGCTCGGAGGAAGAATCGCGCTCGAGGCAATTCGTCAGGCGCCGGCGACGCGTGACCCGGCTCGCGCTGCTCGATACCGGTGTGCACCCTTGTGCAGCCGGCGAGCCGGCGCGCCGGCGGGAGCTGCGTGTCGATCGCTTTCGCCGCAGGGCATGCGCGCGGTTGCACGAGTCTGGCTGCCGCCGATGGTGCACCCGCCGCCGCGCGATCGCGACGTGACCGTGATCGGGCCGCTCGAGGCGATGGTCGAACGTCAGGACCCCGCGCGACGCTTCCGGAACCAGGTCGACTGCGCTCCTGAACCGGCCCTGACGCGGCGTCCGATGCTTGCCTCGATCCGCTGTCCGGACCCTGGTACTCTGCGGTCGCGAGGACGAATGGAGCCCGCTCGCCGCAGCACGAAGCGTCATCGCGTCAGGCATCCGCTGCGCACGGCTCGCGGCGATCGACAACGCGCCGGACATTTCGCGCCGTTCGAGCAGCCCGCCGCGGTGACGGATCAACTACGAACGTGGCTTGAATGTGGGGACTACCCTTTTCGTGGAAGCCGTAAATGAAATGGGACTATTCTTTTCGTGAGTCCGAAAAGGGAGTGGCGTCCCCTCTGAGAGACGTCGTGACTTCGCGCGCACCTGCAGCAGCTCGGCGGGATCGAGACCCAGGCGCTCGATCGTCACCAGCACGCGTGGCCAGTCGATTCTCGAGGAAGCGCTGACGCTCGTCCTTCTCGAGAGCTGCGCGCGCGCGCCCGGCGTCTGACGAACATGCCGCGTCCGCGCCGTTTCTCGACGAGCCCCTTCGTCGACGAGCTGCTGGTAGCCCTTGAGCACGGTCAGCGGATTCAGCGTGAGATTCGGCAGCGACGTTGCGGACCGACGGCAGTGCGTCACCATCCAGCCAGCGGGCCCTCCAGGTATCATGGCTGCCGACCTTGTCGCTGGAGCTGACGATAGATGGGCTGATTGTCGTTCCAGGTCGGATCCATGCAACACGAATGGTGTGGTGATGCGCTGCTGTAATGTAGCAGAACACCACACGCAGAACCCGCGCGAAGTGGGATTCTCAGCGGTTGCGGACGGCCGCGGTCGCATCGGAGAGACGCTGGTGTGATGGCCCGATTCACCAACGGTCCCGATGCGACCGACAAGCCCGCAATCACATCCAGACGAGGGCTAGCGACCATCGTCAGCAGGATCCTGTTCATGACGCGCACTCTTGGTTCGTTCCCAACTGACCGATGCCTACCTCTAATAGGTGTTGTAGTTAACTACAACACCAAATGGAATACAAGCCCGTGATGGCCCGCGGAGCGCGTAGTGGGTCTCAGTTCGACTCCGCATTGCTAAAATGCGCGGCTCCGCCCGGCCGTTCGCAGGTCCAGACAGCGCGTCACCTCGGGCCGGTTCGGTGAGGAATTGCGGAAATCCTCGGGAGACCGCGCATGAAGACCCCCGTCAACGTCGCCATCACCGGTGCCGCTGGCCAGATCGGCTACGCCCTCGCGTTTCGCGTCGCCTCGGGCCAGATGCTCGGTCGCGATCAGCCGGTGAACCTGCACCTGCTCGAGATCACGCCGGCGCTCGCGCGCGCTGCAGGGCGTCGTGATGGAGCTCAACGACTGCGCGTTCCCGACGCTGCAACACGGTCATCGCGACCGACGACGCGAAAGTCGCGTTCACGGACTGCAACGTGCGCGCTGCTCGTCGGCGCGCGGCCCGCGCGGCCCGGCATGGAGCGCAAGGACCTGCTGCTCGCCAACGCGCAGATCTTCTCGGCGCAGGGCAAGGCGCTCGACGACGGTCGCCGATCGCAACGTCCGCGTGCTCGGTCGTCGGCAACCCCGCGAACACGAACTCGCTGATCGCGCATGAAGAACGCGCCGAGCCTGAATCCGCGCGAACTTCACGGCGATGGTGCGGCTCGATCACAACCGCGCGCTCGCGCAGCTCGCCGAAAGACCGGCGCGCACGTCAACGACATCCAGCGCGTGACGATCTGGGGCAACCACTCGTCGACGCAGTATCCGGATCTCTACCACGCGACGGTCAGCGGCAAGCCCGCGCGTCGCTCGTCGACGCAGGCTGGTACCGCGACCAGTTCATCCCGACCGTGCAGCAGCGCGGCGCTGCGATCATCAAGGCGCGCGGCGCCTCGTCGGCGGCCTCGGCGGCGTCGGCCGCGATCGATCACGTGCGCGACTGGGTGCTCGGCACGCCGGACGGCGACTGGGTCAGCATGGCCGTGCCGTCGGACGGCAGCTACGGCATCCCGGCCGGCGTGATCTACTGGCTACCCGGTCGCGTGCATGAGCGGCGAGTACCAGATCGTGCAGGGGCTCGAGGTCGGCGAGTTCAGTCACCAGAAGCATGACGACGACGTACGTCGAGCTCACCGAAGAACGCGAAGGCGTCAGGAACTGTCTAGCAGCGACCCGCGCGGCCAGCCGGCCGCGCACTCGCTCCATGCCACGATCGTGGCGCCAACCCTACCCCGCAACGGCCGCGCTGGCGCGACCGGATCTTCGGCGCGCCGCGCGATCCGCTTGCGCCAGGCGCGCGTCACGGCATCGCGCTGATGGCGGTGTTCGCGTGGATCGGTCTCGGGCGCCGACGGGCTGTCGTCGTCGGCGTACGGCCCGCCGGAGTCGTACCTCGCGCTCGGCGCGCACAGCCCGCTCGCGCTGTATCTCGCGATCGCGACCGCGGTGACCGTGTTCATCATTCGCGCTCGGCCTACAACCAGGTCATCGAGCTGTTCCCGAGCGGCGGCGGCGGCTACAAGGTCGCGCACGAAGCTCGATCGGTCCGCTACGCCGGCCTCGTCGCCGGGCGTCGGCGCTGATCGTCGACTACGTGCTGACGATCGCGATCTCGATCGCGAGCGGCGTCGAGGCGATCATTCAGCCTCTGCCCGACGTGCGGCCACGTGTTCCGGCTCGAGACGCAGCTCGCGCTCGTCGCTGCGCTCGTTTACCTGAACCTGCGCGGCATGAAGGAATCGATCGCGGTGCTGACGCCGATCTTCGCGCGGCTTCGTCGATCACGCACCTCGCGATCCTCGGCCTGGGGCGTCGGCGTCGCGAGTGGCACGAGCTCGGCCCGACGATCGCCGAGACCGCGCACTACACGCAGGACTTCGCCGCGCGCAGCGGGCCCGCTGCGACAGTCGCGCTGCGTTCCTGACGGCGTACGCGATGGGCGGCGGCACGTACACCGGGCATCGAGGCGGTATCGAACAACGTCAATACGCTCAAGGAGCCGCGCGTCCGCACGGGCAAGCGGACGATGTTCCTGATGGCCGCTTCGCTCGCGGTCACGGCCGGCGGCATCATCCTGCTTGTACCGGATCTGGGACGTGCCGCGCCGGTCAGACCGACCGCACGCTGAACGCGGTCGCGTTCGAGCGCGTGATCGCGGAGCTTCACGCACGGATGCGCGGTCTGGCGCAAGCGGCTGCTGATCGTCACGCTGTGTTCGAAGGCGCGCTGCTGCTTCGTCGCCGGCGAACACGGGCTTCCTCGGCGGGCCCGCGGTGCTCGCGAACCTGCGCGACGGACCGCTGGGCGCCGAACCAAGTTCTCGTCGCTGTCGTCACGGCTCGTCGCGGGCAACGGCGTGCTGCTGATGGGCGCGGCGGCAGCGCTGATCCTGATCGTGACGCGCGGGCGACGTGTCGCTGCTCGTCGGTGCTGTACTCGGTCAACGTGTTCCTGGCGTTCTCGCTGTCGCTGCTCGGTCTCACGCGGCACTGGTGGGCCGTGATGCGCGACGTCAGGGGCGTCGGCGTGGCAGCTGCGTGCTGGCGGCTGAGTCGGGTTCGGTCACCGGCGGCATCCTGCAGCCGTGACGCTCGCGGAGCGGCTGTGGATAACGGCAGGCTCGCCGCGCTCGGCGATCACGGCCGATCGTCGCGTTACTTCGGATCACTGGTCATCGGCGTCACTACGATCGCGTACGCACGCAGCGCACGCGCGCTCGAGCAGCGGTTGCAATGGCCGTACCAGGGGGCCGTCGAATCCGCCGCCGCAGGTGCGACCGTGACTCGCGCCGACCGCGCGTGCTGCTCGTGAGCACGAACCGCGGTATCGGCACGTACACCGTCCAGCGCGTGCAGCGAGCTGTTCCCAGGTCACTTCAAGAACTTCGTGCTGCTCTGCGTCGGCATCGTCGACACCGGTGCGTTCGGCAGCGATGCCGTCGCTGCGCGACCTGCAGTACCAGACGACGCGGCGCGCTGACGCTACCCTGACGAACCACCTGCACCGGCTCGGCATCCCCGCGAGCTGGGCCGATGCGACGCTGGCACCGACCGCGTCGAGGCGCTGACCAGGCTGTGCGACGACGCGCGCGAGGAATACCTCCGAACAGCCTGTTCTTCGCCGCGCGACTGCATCTTCGAGCGCGAGCACTGAGTGGAACCGCTGGCTGCACAACCAGACGGTCCGCGACATGGAGCGCGCTGCTGCATGACCGCGGCTCGGGCTGATCGTGCATCCCGGTCGACGGTGCCGTCCGGCGCGCGCTGTAAGGCCGCGAGCAATCGCCGGCGACCGGGCGTACTCGAGCGACGCCGGCACTCGCTGCGACAAGATCGGCGCGCGCGCTGCGCGTGGCAGCCGAGACGCGCACAGCCGGCGGCCTGCGTTATAGTCGCGCGGCCGCGAGGCCACGCCACAGCCCGGGAGTTGCAGCGATGACGTTCTGCCCTGGCTTCTGCTGACGGTCGGCGGTGCGCTGTTTCTCGCGTATCACCGCGTATCCGCTGCTCACGGCGACGATCGCGCGCCGCGGCGGCCTGTTTGCGTCCTGGCGTGGGCGGCGGCGGCTGGCTGTGGCTGACTGGCTCGCTGCTGCTCTGGCTCGCGTTCGGTGCGCTGCTGTTCTGAACATCGCGCCGCTGCGGCTGCGGCTACCTGACCAAGCGGTTCCTGAAGACGTACCGGCGCCTGCTGCCCGCGATGTCGGACACCGAGCGCGAAGCACTCGAGGCCGGCACAGTCTGGTGGGACGGCGAGCTGTTCACGGGCCGGCCCGACTGGAACAAGTTGCTGGTCGGCCAAGGCGCCGCAAGCTGCACCGCGGAAGAGCAGGCCTTCCTCGACGGGCCCTGCGAAGAGCTGTGCCGCATGATCGACGACTGGGACATCACGCACCGGCGCGCCGACCTGCCGCCGCAGGTCTGGGAGTTCATCAAGCGCAAAGGCTTCTTCGCGATGATCATCCCGAAGAAATACGGCGGCCTCGAGTTCTCGGCGCTACGCGCACTCGTGCGTGCTCGTGAAGCTCTCGAGCCGCAGCGCGACGCGTCGTCATCGACGGTCGGCGGTGCCGAATTCGCTCGGCCCCGCCGAGCTGCTGCTCCACTACGGCACCGAGGAGCAGAAGCAACTACTAGCTGCCGCGGCTCGCGCGCGGCGAAGAGGTGCCGTGCTTCGCGCTGACCGGCCCGCGCGTCGGCTCCGACGCGCGCGTCGATTCCGCGACACCGGCATCGTCTGCCGCGGCATCTACGACGGGCCGCGAGATCGCTCGGCATCCGGCTCAACTTCTCGAAGCGCTACATCACGCTCGCGCCGATCGCCACCGTGCGTCGGTCTCGCGTTCAAGCTGCTACGATCCCGAGCAAGCTGCTGGGCGGCGACAGCGACGACTACGGCATCACCTGCGCGCTGATCCCGCGCAACACGCCGGGCGTCACGATCGGCCGGCGGCACTTCCCGCTCAACGTCCCGTTCCAGAACGGACCGATCGCGCGGCCAGCGACGTGTTCGTGCCGCTCGACTGCGATCATCGGCGGGCCGAAGATGGCGGGCCAGGGCTGGCGCATGCTCGTCGAGCAGCTCGTCGGTCGGCCGCTGCATCGTCGCTGCCGTGCAACGCGCATCGGCGGCGCGAAGGCGGCCGTCTATGCGTCCGGCGCCTACGCGCGCATGCGCCGCCAGTTCAACCTGCCGATCGGCACAGCTTCGACGGCGTCGGCGAGGCGCTCGCGCGCATGGCCGGGCACACGTCTACATCATGGACGCCGCGCGCGTCGGTCACGCACCGGCGCGATCGACGGCGGCGAGAAACCCGTCCGTGCCGTCGGCGATCCTGAAGTACCACAACACCGAGCTCGGCCGGCAGATCGCGAACGACGCGATGGACGTGCACGGCGGCAAGGGCATCATGCTCGGGCCCGAAGAACTACCTGGCGCGCGGCTACCAGAGTCCGTGCCGATCGCGATCACCGTCGAGGGCGCGAACATCCTGACGCGCAGCCTGATCATCTTCGGCCAGGGCGCGATCCGCTGCCATCCGTTCGTGCGTGCAAGGAGATGGACGCCGCGAAGGACCAGGACGCGAGCACGGCCTGCGGCGAGTTCGACCGCGCGCTGTTCAGGCACATCGGCTACACGCTGTCGAACGCGGCGCGCTCGTTCGTGCATGGCGCTCACGCTCGCGCGCTTCACCGACGTGCCCGACGACGGGCCGACGCGCGCGCTACTACCAGCACATCAACCGCTTCAGCGCGTCGTTCGCGCTTCGCGACCGACGTCGCGATGCTGACGCTCGGCGGCTACCTCAAGCAGAAGCGAGCAGCTGTCCGGCGCGGCTCGGCGACGTGCTGTCGCTACGCTGTACTCGCCTCGATGGTGCTGAAGCACTATCGAGAACCAGGGCCAGCCCGCAAGCCGATCTGCCGCTCGTCGAGTGGAGCCTGCCGCACGCTGCTGTACCAGACGCAGGAGCAGCTGCACGGCTTCCTGCGCAACTTTCCGAACCGCTGGATGGCGGCGCTGCATGCGCGTCGTGATCTTCCCGCGCGGCCGCACCTACTTCGCGCCGAGCGACCGGCTGGGCTCGCGCTGATCGTCGAAGCTGCTGATGCCGCCGTGCGGAGGCGCGCGAGCGTCTGTGCCGACGGCATGCTACAGACGGTCGAGCCGGGCAACCCGCTCGGTCTATCGTGCAGGAGGCGCTGCGTGCTTTCGGTCAGTCGCCGAGCCGCTCGATCAGCGGCTGCTGCGTCGAGGGCGTCAAGACCGGGCCGATCACCGCGCTCGACCTGCCGGGCCAGATCGAGCAGGGGCAGGCGAGCGGGCTCCTGAGCGCGAGCGAGGCCGAGCTGCTGCGCGACTACGATCGCAAGGTCATGACGCTGCATCAACGTCGACGACTTCAGCCCGCAGAGCTCTGGCCGGCGGGAAGGAGTCACGGAGATGTAACGGGGTAGGCAGATCCGTAGCTGCACGTCGACCGTCAATAGACGCGCCACGGCGGCGCCTAGGACGAAACGTTGAAGAAGATCAGCGGCCCGTCATATCCCCATTCGAGCTCGCCAAGGAAGGGGTCGCCTTGGATCTTGAGCTCGAGATCGAAACTGTTGTATCCGAGTCCGACGCCGACCCGCCGAACGTACGGGCTCACTTATTTCGGGGGGTGCTATTTCTCAGCCAAGGCCTGTGTGGGTCTGAGAGGCCACGCTTGCGCGCCAGCAGGTACTTCAACCACGCCGCGTTCCTGACCTGGCCGCAGCGATTGCTCGTCCAGCGCGCCGAACGCAGCGACCACGCGATTGCGAAAATCGTCGCTCCTCTTCGTCGGTGCGAACTTCGCGTCGTCAGCTGTTGGCGCAACCTCATTGCTGACCAGCCATGAGTCTGCCGGCGATGGCCGCGTTCCTGCTCTTATACGCGGCGATCAGCGCGTCGATCGTCCGCTGTGAATCTCCACCGCCAAGTACGCCCGCATGAGTTGCTCGGCCGATACGGCGCCAGGCGGATTATTTCCACCATGACCGGTGTCACGTCCGTGTAGCGCCCTGGCCCCAGTCTCCAGGTGAGATTACGCTTGAGCCATTCGGTGCTTCCCTCCCGCACCAGCACCTTCTCGTTCCTGTCGGCGATCTGGAATGAGCATTGGTCGGCTGGGGGACGTGCACCAGTGGATCATCTCGTGGATGAGGGTCCCCGCCTCGACCTTGTGGAACTCGATGCTGCGATTGAGCGGTGGATGATTGCCGGCCAGTTTTTGCTGGGGCGCAATCAGCCTCGTACTGTCCCAAGCGTGATGCCATCAACTTCGGTGGTCGCGCCCGCGCTCGGCTGAACTCTGAAAGTCGCTGCTTCCACTTGTTTGCGTTCTGGTACCGGACGAAACAGGTGCAGGGCAGCTCGTCGTCGATCGACCGGTCCGCGAACTGACTGCGGAGAGCCGCAATGAATTCCGGTTTCAGATGCGAGGTACTTCTGGATGACCTGTCCGGCAGCTAACGCACGCGAGTGCTTCCCACTGCCTCGGCGTTCTCGGCGCTTGGCCCACGCAGACAACTTCTTGGGCGGGTAGCGCGCCGAGTGCAGCTCAAGTAGCTCGCCAAGCTCCTCGTTCTCCTCGTCGCTGATGGGAGCGTCAGTGCGGATGCCGACGAACCGGTGGACGAGGATGAAGTCGTTCGTATCGCTTGTCGCCAGCTGCGGGAACGCTGGCACGCGCCGGTCGGACGGACAGATATGGAGAGCGTTTGGTCGCCGCGGATCAAAGGGTGAACACGCCGCAGACGTCGCAGTACATTGCTGAAACACTGCTCGGCCGGTCCGGCACAGCAGGCTCGTCGTCAGCCGATCCGGCGCCGGCAGCTGACAGGCGGAAGAAGCGGATGCCTTCGTTGGGCTGGCAGCAGATCACGTTACCGCCACCGACCGAAATGTTCTGGTTCCGCCCGCATGGCAGCGCCGGTGTACGATGCGCCGATTACCGGAGCACAAGCACATGAAGCGTGTCGATTTGCTGGAAGGTGTTGCTGTTGCTGGCTGTTCTGCATTCAGGTTTCGCTGGCGCGGCCTGGCAGGCGTACTACTGCATTGGCCGACACGGAAACCGGGCTCGTGGAGCTGACCGAAGCGAGAGCGACGGCGCTGTAACAGGGACGCTCTCACAGAACGGCATTGCGATGCCGGTCAGCGCGCGCATACAAGGCGCGGGCTTCTCAGGCACGGTCGGTTCCGGGAGCGAAGCACGCCGCTTCGGCCGCCACCGTCGACGGTAACCGCGTCGCCATCGACATCGGCCCAGGGGCGCAGGAGCACGTCACGTTTGCGCGTCCGGAGGTTTCACTGCAGACGACTGCACCAGTGCCCACGGCGACGGCCGGCCAGCGCAATGTCGTGATCAACGGGCAACGCCTGTCCGATGCCGAGCTCGCAAGTGCCGAGCAGACGCACCGGATACATATTCCCGACGCCAATTACTGGTATGACGTATCGATCGGCGCCTGGGGCGCCCAGGGCGGGCAACGCACTGGGCTTCATCGCACCGGGTCTTACGCTCGGCGGAACGTTGCAGCCCAATGCGTCAGGCAGCGGCACGGGGGTTTCGTCAACGGTCGTGAGCCATCCGTACGATCTGGCGTCGTTGGAGCGAGATGACGGGCCGATTGCGCCGGGTCGATACTTTCATCACTGCGGAGAACCTTGCGGGCTATGAGGAGTGGACAACCTGTTTACGATCTCAACGCCCTTGCGACACGGGGGCAAACGGCGGCAGCAGTTCCTGGAAGTCGCGGTTGACGGGCGCCAGCGGATTATCCGACGGCACGACGGGCGCCGTGTTCCTGCCCAACGGCGGCATCGTCAGTACCGGAAACTGATCCAAGTTCGCGGACGTCCCTACCCGAACGTCGACCGCCGGCAAGCAACCATCCGCAAGGCGACGATCGATCTCGTCGGTCGTCGGTCCGGCATCGGGCATCAAGCGCGTCGTCACGTCCGGGGCGTGGGATGGCCGACTGGATCGACGTCTCGGTATCCTTGACCGCGGGGATGGCGCACTGGCCGGACAACCCGCCGGTGCTGATCGAGCGCACGCAGGACCTGTGTCGCGGGGATGTGGCGACGGTCTCGGCTCCGTTCGGCGCACACCGGAACAGCACATGGACGCGCCGTGCACTTCATCGACGGCGCCACCACGATCGACGCGATGCCGTTCGCGGCGACACGGCCGGGCCGGCCCGGGTGATCCAGATCAAGGATCGCGAGGCGATCAAAGTGAAGGAGATCGAGCGCTACGCGATCCGTCGCGGCGAGCGCCTGCTGTTCAAAACCCACAACTCGCCGCACGCCTGAAGGCCGGCGGGTTCGTCGAGGACTTCGTTACATCACCACCGCGGCGGGCGAGTGGCTGGCGGCGCGCGGCGTGCGCACCGTCGGCGTCGACTACCTCTCCGTGGGCGGCTTCAAGGCCGGCAACGGCGTCGCGGTGCACCATGCGCTGCTCGGCGCCGGCATCTGATCATCGAGGGGCTGGACCTGTCGCGCGTCGCGCGCTGGACCGTGCGACCTCGTCTGCCTCCCGCTCAAGATCCTGGCGGCGAGGAGCGCCGGCGCGCGCGATCGTGAAACCAAAGCGGAAGA
>ERZ1370068.7022-contig-5965_pt1 | contig 38912 bp, 49 predicted proteins | sample MGYA00561227_ERZ1370068 | MGnify/ENA primary metagenome ERZ1370068 (study PRJEB38410, sample SAMEA6850437) | metagenome | study: Metagenomic assessment of the ecological functions of the soil: analysis of the soil microbiota associated with the...
CTGCCGCCCTGGCCGCCCTCATGGTGCCCCTGATGCTGACGCTGGCCGGGGCCCAGATCTCGCGCGACCGCCTCGAGCGGCGCCGCGAGAGCGCTTCACGCGCTCCGTGGACCAGATCGCGGAGGCGGTCGCCGACAGGGTGGCCGTCTACCGCCAGGTCCTCCGTGGGGAGCGGCGCTCTTCTCGGCCAACCCCGATGTGGGGCGCGAAGGATGGCACGACTACGTGACCGGGCTGGACATCGAGCAGCGGTATCCGGGCATCCGCTCCCTCGGCTACATACCTGCATCTGACCCCCGGACGTCACCCGCCTCCGAGGCGCAACTGCGCAAGGAAGGCCTCAACCTTCCGGTGCGACCCGGTGGTCGGGACGGCTGATCTGATTTCCCGTCCAATACGTCGAGCCGATGGACACCAACCAGACGTCGATCGGTTTCGACATGGGTTTCGAGCCACGCCGCCGCGCGCCTGCCGCCGAGGCCAGGCCCGCGACGCGGGCCGCACGGTGATGACGTCGGAGCTCGCGCTCGTGCACGACCCGGAGCACGCCCCCGGTTCCTCCTGTTCACGCCCGTCCATGCGCGTCACGCGGACCTCAGCACCGTCGAAGGAAGGCGGGGCCGGGCTGGCCGGTTGGGTGTTCGCCGCCGCCCGTGCCCGCGACCTCATCGGGACCCTGGCCGTGCCCGTGGCTCCCGAGCTGGAGCTCGAGGTCTACGACGGGATCTCGCCGCGGCCGGAGGCGCTGCTCTACGACAGCGCGCCCTCGGCGCGTGCCGGCGCCGGACTCGACCGCGCGTCTCGGTGAGAGCGGTGACGGTGCGCCGGGCGGCTCCTGCACGCTGCGCGTGAGCGCCCTTCCGCCCTTCGACGCGGGGCAGCCGACCTGGGAGCCCAGCGCGATCCTGGCCGGCGGGGGCCTGGGCACCCTGCTGACCTTCGCTTCGTGGTCCTCGCGCGGATGCCCGGCGCGGGGCCATCGAGCGGAGCGAGAGGATGACGGGCGCCCTGCGCGCGAGCGAGCAGCACGTGCGCTCGGTGATGGACACAGGTCGCGGACGCCATCATCACCTTCGGCCGCGACTCCGGTGCAGTCCGCCAATCCGGCCGCGGAGTGGCTCTTCGGCCGCCGCCTGGCCGACCTCATCGGCCGCGACGTCGGCGACCTGATCCCGGGGCTGGTCCCGGCGCCCTCCGGCCAGATCGAGGCGGAGGCGCGGCGCGCCGACGACAGCACGGTGCCCGTCGACGTCGCCGTCACCCCCGCCGCGGGCGGGGACAGCTTCGTGGCCAGCGTGCGCGACGTGTCCGAGCGGCGTGGCCGCGGAGCAGGCCCTGCGCCAGAGCGAGCAGCGGACGCGGTCCATCCTCGACAACATGCTGGGCGGCCTCATCACCATCGACGCGGATGCCAGCATCGAGTCCGCCAATCCGGCCGCGGGAAAGATCTTCGGCTACGAGCCGCGGAGCTCGTCGGACGCTCCGTCGCCATGCTGGTCCCGGAGAGCGTGGGCGACCGTGCCGCCTACCTGCGCACCGCCTTCGCGCGCGCGATCGGGCGCATCACGGAGTGGAAAGGCCAGCGCAAGAGCGGCGGAGGAGTTCCCGTTCGAGCTCGTCGATGTTCGAGTTCACGGGCAGGCGGGGCCGGGCGCACTTTCGCGGGCAGCGTGCGCGACGTGTCGGAGCGGCACGCGGTGGAGAAGCTCAAGGGCGAGTTCATCTCCACCGTGAGCCACGAGCTGCGCACGCCCCTGGCTTCCATCCGGGGATCCCTCAGCCTGCTCGCGGGCGGCGTGCTGGGCGACCTCTCGGACGAGGCGAAGCGAGATGGTGGTCATCGCGGAGCGGAACTGCGTGCGGCTCATCGGGTCTCGTCAACGACATCCTCGACCTGGAGCGGCTGGAGCAGGGCCGCCTCCACATGGAGATGGGAGAGGTCGAGATGGCGGACGTCCCAAACGCACGCGCGCGCGAGGCCGTCCACGCCTTCGGCGCGAGGCGTCAGGTCGCGGTGGAGAGCGGACCCCAACGACGGTCACCGTCCAGGGCGACAGCGGACGCCTCGTCCAGGTGCTGGTCAACCTCGTCTCCAACGCCGTCAAGTTCTCGCTCGCGCGGGGCGGCGCCGTGCGTGACCGTGCGCGAGAGCAACGGGCGCGTGCGCGTCGAGGTGATCGACCGCGGCCGCGGCATTCCGTCGTCCCACCGGTCCGCCATCTTCGAGCGCTTCCGCCAGGTCGAGTCCAGCGACGCCCGCGACAAGGGCGGGACCGGGCCTCGGCCTCGCCATCTGCAAGGCCATCGTCGGAGCAGCACGGGGAGAGATCGGCGTGGAGAGCGAGGTCGGCCAGGGGAGCACGTTCTGGTTCGAGATCCCTCCGCGCCCGCCGCCGACCGGTTCCTGGAGATGTTCCGGCTCGCGGACGGCCAGCCGGACGTCGCTCCTGGCCGACCGACGCGTCGCCCTGCTCGGGGTGCTCGTGCGCCAGCTCGTCGGCGACGGCGTGCGCGTGCGCGTGGCCTACGACGCCGCGGAAGCGGAGCAGGCCATCCGCGAGGCGGCACCGCGCGCTCCTGGTCGTGGACCTGGGGCTGCCCGAGGGCGAAGGCCGCGCGCCTCCTCGATCACCTGCGCACGGAAGAGCGGTACTCTCGCTGGTCCTCTGCTCGTCTACAGCGCGCAGGACGTGGACGAGCGCCTCCAGCGACGGCTCGCGCTCGGGCCCACGCGGCTTCACTCACAAGTCGCGAGCCACCGACGTCGAGGTGCGCACGGTCGTCTCGGAAATGCTGGGCGCGGAAGCGCGGGAGGCGCAACCGTGAAGGTCCTCATCGTGGACGACGAGCCGGACATCCGCCGCATCGCCAAGCTGGGCCTGTCCCGGGTGGGCAAGATGGAGGTGGTCGAAGCCACGAACGGCACGGAGGCGCTGGCCCGCGCGAAGGGGAGGAGCACCCGGACGCGGTCCTGCTCGACGTCGATGATGCCGGTCCTCGACGGCCCCCTCGACCCTGGCCCGCCTGCGCGAGGATCCGGGCCACGTCCGGCATCCCGGTCGTGTTCCTGACCGCGCGAAGGCCATCGCGACGGAGGTGGACCGCCTCAAGTCGCTGGGCGCCGCCGGCGTGCTGACCAAGCCCGTTCGACCCCATGACCCTCGGCGCGCGAGCTGCAGGGGTGCTCGGCATCCCTTGACCGCCGGCCTGGGACGACGAGCTCGCGGAGCTGCGCGCGCTCTACCTGCGCGAGGCGTACGGCCGGATCGGACGAGCTCGATCGCGCGCTCGACCTCCTTGACGCGCGACGGCTCCGACGCCCGCGCCCTGCAGGATCCTGCGGCGGGGCTTCCACGCCTTCACCGGCTCCGGGGCGACCTACGGCCTGCCCGCGGTCTCGGCGCTGGGACTGGAGGCGGAACGGCAGTGCACCGCCGTCGGCTCCGGTCCGGCCGTCGCTTCCGACCTCGAGGGCTGGCGCGCGGCCGTGAACGGGCTCGGCGGGAGATCGCCGCCGCGGATCCGCAGGCGGCGCTGGCCGGTCGAAGCGGTCTCGCCGTGGAGCGCCCGCTGCCGAGCGTCCTCGTCGTCCAGGGAGGATGCGGTGGAGCGGGAGGCGCTCGCGCGCGCGCTTCAGGCAGGAGAGCTTCGCCGTGCGCGCAGCCGCGCGGACCGGAGAGGCGCGCCTGCGGCCCTGGGCGCGCACCTGCCCGACGCGCCCTCATCGTCGACGCCGCCGGCGACCAGGCCGCGCGCCTTCGCCCTGGTGGAGCGCCTGCGCGCGCAGGCCGGGCGGCGACCGTCCCGTCGTCCTCGTCGTCGCCCGTCACGGCGGCGTCCTCGACCGGGTGGAGGCCATCCACTGCGGCGCGGACGGCCGCTTCACCAAGCCCACCGACGTCGTCGCCCTCGTGCGCCGCCTGCGGTTCCTGCTCGACCGGGAAGGGGCGGAGGCGCCGCGCATCCTGTCCGTGGAGGACGACCCGCAGCAGGCGGCCTTCCCTCCGCACCGTGCTCGGCGTCCGCCGGCTACGAGTTCCGCGCCGTGGAGGATCCGGCGCGCCTGGAATCGGAGCTTGGCCGCCTTCCGTCCCGACCTCGTGCTGATGGACGTCGTCCCTGCTCCGGCGTCAGCGGCTACGACCTCGTGCGCGGTCGCTGCGCCAGGACGAGCGGCACGCGACCCTGCCCGTCATCGTCCTCACCACCCAGGGCGAGCTGGACCCGCGCATCGAGGCTGCGCGCGCGGGCGGGGACGAGCACCTGGTCAAGCCCGTCTCGCCCGCGCTGCCCTCTCCGACGGTGGCCGCCCGCGTCGAGCGCGGCCGCTTCCTGCGCCTCCTCGTGGAGCGCGACGGCCTCACCGGCCTGCTCACGCACACCGCTGCTCCTGGAGCGCGCCCGCGTGGTGATCGCGAAGAAAGCGGCGCGATCCCAGCCTCCAGGCCAGCTGCATCATGATCGACCTCGATCGCTTCAAGGCCGTCAACGACGATCACGGCCATCCCACCGGCGATCAGGTCCTCGTCCGCCTGGCCGGTCTCCTGCGGGCGCGCCTGCGCGCAGGCGGACGTGGTCGGGCGCTACGGGCGGCGAGGAGTTCGCGGTCGTGCTGGAGGACCTCACCGCGGAGGAGGCGACGCGCCTGGTGGAGCGCCTGCGCACCGACTTCTGCGGGGATCGAGCACCGCTCGCGCGAAGGGGCGCGTTCAGCGTCACCTTCAGCGCGGGGCTGGCCTGGTCTCGGGACGGCGAGTCCGGTCTCCGCCTGGGTCCACGCCGCGGACCGGGCGCTGTATGCGGCGGCAAAGAGGGCGGGCGCAATCGCGTCGTCGTCGCGTCGTCAGGGAGTGAGTGGCAGCGATCGCGGCCGGCGGATGGCGTGCGTGCGTCGCGCGTAGCGCGAGCGAGTTCCGCGGAGGCATGCGAGCCCCACCTCGCGACACCGTCACCCCCAGGTGCTCGTGTTCAACTGAAGACGGGTGAGCGGCCGGGGCCGCTCGAGCGATGCGCGCGACCACGCATCGGCGGACCTTCGCCGCGTCTCTGTGCCCAGCAGACCACTTGCCCAGGAACCGCTTGATCGCGTCGTAGATCTCGTCCTTGTCGCGGATCTCGCTGGTGACGACCTTCGCCTCGCCGGGGAAGGCCGTCCTCGATGTCGTTCTTGAAGCGGCCGCCGCCGTAGGACGAGAGCGCACCTGGCCGAAGCAGAAGAGGTTCAGCTTCGGCAGCAGGTCCTGCGCAGCAGCTCCATGCACTGGTCGGTGTCGCGGCTGTCGCCGTTCTCGCCGTCGGAGAAATGGAAGAGGTACACGTTCCAGGAGTCGGGAGAGAACGCGGCTGTCGATGGCGGCGTTGATCAGCTCGTAGGCCGTCGAGATCTTGGTGCCGCCGCTCTCGCGCAGGTGGTAGAACGTGTGCTGGTCGACCTCCTTGGCGAAGGCCTCGTGCACGACGTAGACGTTCTCGAGGTTCTTGTACCGGCTGCGCAGCCAGGTGTCGATCCAGAACGACGGCGACGCGCACGATCTCCTTCTGCTGGTCGCCCATGCTGCCGGAGACGTCCATGCAGAGGATGATCACGGCGTTCGACTCCGGCACCTCGCGCACGTGCCAGGAGCGGTAGCGGCGGTCCTCGCGGATGGGCACGATGAGCGGGTTGCCGGGGTTGCAGAGGCCGAGCGCGACCTGGCGCTTCAGCGCCTCGCGGAACGTCCGCTTGAAGTGGCGCAGGCTCTCGGGCCCGACGCGGCGGATGTTCGAGTACTTGACCTTCTCGACCGGCACCGAGCGCCGGCCGCGCGGCAGGATGCGCGGCAGCTCCAGCCCTCGCCGAGGATGGCGGCCAGCTCGTCGAGCGCTGACCTCCGACCTCGAGGATGTGGTCGCCGGGCTCGGTGCCCGGCGCTCCGTCCACGCCCTCGCCGGCCTCGCCGTCGCCCTGGCCGACGCCGCCCGCTTCCTTGCTAGCCGAAGCGGAAGCGCGGGATCTCGATCTGGGGGAGGGGATGGAGACGACGTGCTTGCCCTGGCGGCCGATCAGCTCGCCCTGGGTGAGGTACTTGCGGAACTCCTTCTTGATCACGCCGCGGACGATCTGCCGGAACCGCTTCACGTCGCGATCGATCTTGCGCAGCATCGTCGTCATCGGGCCTGCGCGCCTGCGGCCGGCGGCCACCATCGCGGTTCGGTGGCTGATGAAGTCAGGGTACGGGATTTCCCCAGACGAGACAAGATCGCGCCCGGCGGGGCGGAGGCGTGAGGCGTGCTACAGTGCGCCGCCACCGGGAGGCGCGCGAAGTACCATTTCGGTGACACCTGCCGCTCCGCGTACCCCAACGACTTCAACACCTGTCCGCGCGACCAGGCGCCCCTGCGCGCCACCGCCGACCTGGTTCCGGGCATGGTCGTGCGCGGCAAATACGAGATCCTCGAGAAGATCGGCGCGGGCGGGATGGCGGCGGTCTACCGCGTCCGCCATCTCGCGTTCGGGGAGATCCGCGCCCTGAAGGTCGTGGCCGCGAAGCTCTGCGACGACGAAGGGTTCTTGAAGCGCTTCCGGACGGAGGCGGTGGTCACGCGCCGCCTGCAGCATCCGAACGCGGTGCGCGTGGACGACCTCGACGTCACCGAAGACGGCCGGCCCTTCATCGTGATGGAGCACGTGCAGGGGAAGAACCTGCGGGAGGTGATCCGCGAGGAGGGCGCCTTCGAGGTCGCGCGGGCGGCGGCCATCGGGCGACAGGTGGCGTCCGCGCTCGCCGCCGCGCACGCCATCGGCATCACCCACCGCGACATCAAGCCGGACAACATCCTGCTCACCGTGGGGCCGGACGGGCAGGCCCAGGCCAAGGTGCTGGACTTCGGGATCGCGAAGGTCCGCGAGGGATCGTTCGACGTGGGCCCGGGCTACACGCCGACGGAGACGGGATGGTCGTGGGCACGCCCCAATACGTCTCGCCCGAGCAGGCCAGTGGGGAAGCGCGGCGACGATCTCGACGGGCCGCTCGGACCTGTATTCGCTGGGCGTCACCCTCTACGAGATGATCACGGGGCGCCTGCCCTTCGAGTCGAAGACGCCGATGGAGATGATCCTCCATCACGTCCAGACGCCGCCGCCCCCCCCAGAAGGTGCGTCCCGACCTCAGCCTCCCGCCGGCGGTGAGCGCGCTCCTGATGCGCGCGCTGCAGAAGGAGCCGGACGCCGCTTCCGCACGGCCGAGGAGATGGAGGCCGCGCTGGAAGGCGCTCACGGTGCTGCGCCGCCACCGCGGTCGGCGGCGCGCGCCGGGCGACACCTGCCGCGCGGCCGCGCCGAAGACGGCGGGTTCGACCGCGATCGAAGTGGAGCCGATCCTCACCCCGCAGCCGCGGGTCCGAACGGCGGCGACGCACGTGCCGGCCGCCGGCGCCGTCGGCGGACCGCGGTGGAGGCGGCGGCGCGAACGGATGAGGAGGAAGCCGCGCCCCGGTCGAGCTCGGGCGCGCTCGTCGGTTCGCGCGCTGGTGATCCTGGCCGTCGTGGGGGCCATCGCCTGGCGCTCGAATGCGCGTGCCCGCCCCGTCGCGCCCGTCGCGGCGACCTCCGCCAGCGGCGCCCGCGCCGCCGCCCGCGGCGCCCGCCGCCGCCGACGGCGGACCCGTGGCCGCGCCCGTCGAGAGCAACTCCGATGCGCACATCCAGAACGAGATCCAGAGGCTGCTCACGTCCTCGTCCCAGCTGCGCAGCCAGCCCATCGTGGTCGAGGTCGCGAACGGGATCGTGACGTTGAGCGGCTCCGTGAACGACGCCGTCGCGCTCGCAGCTCGCCGAGAGCTTCGCGTCCAGCGTCTCTGGCGTGCGTCGCGTCTTCAACACCCTGCGCGTTCCCGCGGCGCCCCCGCCGCGGCGGCGGCCGCCCGCCTCCGGCCGCGGCCGAGACCGCGTCCGAGGACACCACGCGGCGCCCGCCCCGCGACGACGGCGAAGCGCGACCGCGAAGCGACGCGCGAGCTCATGGAGAAGGCCAAGCGCGAGATGGAGGCGGGGAACACCGCGGCCGCGGTCGCGGCCTGCCAGGAAGTGCTCCGCATCGACCCCAACCACCCCCACGCGCCGCGACTGCGTCGAGCGGCGGAAGCCGCCGCGGAGGCCCTCCCCCGCCGCCAGTGAAGGGCCTGGGCCCGCGCTCGGTTTCTTCCCGTCGCCGTCTTGACCGGCCCTCCGGCCCGCTCCAGCATCGAGACAGGGCCGGAGGATCGATGCGCTCCCTCCACGTGGCCTTGGTCCTGGCGGCGACGCTCGCCTGCGCACGGTCCAAGGCCGCGGTCGAATCGTCCGCGGACCCGGGCGCCACGGGTGCGCCCGCTGCATCCGGGAGTGTGCCTCCCGAGCACCACGGCGGCCGCGCCGCCTCCGAGCACTCTCCCCGCCGCCCCGCACCCTCCCGAGCCGATGCCGGGACGCCGTCCGGTCGCGGTCGAGATGCCGGAACGTGGACCTGCACATCACCGACGACATCACGCTGCACATCAAGCACCTCGACGGACGCTTCGTGGGAACGGGCCGCAGCGGCATCCCGTATCTCGACGACACGAGCACCGTACGAGGTGGTGGTGGACTCGGGCCACCATCGTCCTGGACATGGCGTCGCTGAACGCCCCTGCTCGAACGAGCACGTCCTCGGCCACGGGCGTTCCAACGTCGAGAACCTGACCGTCGGCACCGACTCCGAGGGCCGTCTCATCCAGAAGGGCGAGCTCGACAAGGGCCTCGACATCCCGTTCAAGGTGAAGGGGGCGGTGGAGGCCACGAGCGACGGCCGCATCCGCGTCCACGCGAAGTCCGTGGCGCGGCTTCGGCCTGCCCATCAAGCCGCTCATGAAGCTGTTCAGCGTGGAGATGGACGACATGCTCAAGGTCGAGCCCGGCCACGGCGTGTGGGTGGACGACAACGACTCTCATCCTCGACCCGCAGCTCATGCTGCCGCCCCCGCACATCCGCGGCAAGATCACCGAGGTGCACGTCGAAGGCGACACCCTCGTGCAGACGATCGGGCCGGGCACGCCCCACCCGCTCATCCCCGCGCCGTCTCCCCGAACCACATCTACTGGCGCGTGGAGGCAGCCTCAAGTTCGGCAAGCTCACCATGGCGCAGACCGACCTCGAGCTCATCGACATGGACCCCAAGGACCCGTTCGACTTCTCCGCCCCCGCTGGAACGACCAGCGCTCGTGGCCGGGTATTCAGAAGAACACGGGAAACCGCGGCCTCAAGGCCCACATGCCGGACTTCAACGATCTGCACCGCCCCGCTTCGCGCCAGCCCTGATCCGGCAGTGCCGTTGGCTCCGGGCTACAATGCCCGACAAACCGTGCGTTACTGTCCCTCCTGCCATTCCGTCTTCCCGAACGAGTTCCGGACGTGTCCCACGGACCAATCGGACCTGCTCACCGCGTCCGAGCTGCAGCCGGGGATGGTCCTGCGCGGGAAATACGAGATCCTCGGCAAGCTGGGCGCGGGCGGGATGGCGGCGCGTCCACCGGGCGCGCCACCGGCCTTCGGCGAGGTGCGCGCGATCAAGGTCGTGGAACAACCGGCTGGCCGACGACGAGGACTTCCTCCGCCGCTTCCGCAACGAGGCCGTGGTCGCGCGCCGCCTGCAGCATCCGAACGCGCGTGCGCGTGGACGACCTCGACATGACGGAGGACGGACGGCCCTTCATCGTCATGGAATACGTGGAGGGCCAGAATCTCCGCGAGGTGATCCGCCACCAGGGCCGCTCTCCCTGCGCCGCTCGGTGGTGATCGCGCTGCCAGGTCGCGGCGCGCCCTGGCCGCCGCGCACGACCTCGGGCATCGTCCACCGCGACATCAAGCCCGACAACATCCTGCTCACGGGATCCGGCGAGTTCGAGACGGCCAAGGTGCTGGACTTCGGCATCGCGAAGATCAAGGAGAGCGCCCTCGGCGATTCGGGGGCGGTGGCCACGCGCACAGGGCATGGTGGTGGGCACGCCGCAGTACATGTCGCCCGAGCAGGCCATGGGGCGGCGGGGCAGCGGTCTGGACGGCCGCGCGGACCTGTACTCCCCTGGGCGTGGTGCTCTACGAGATGGTCACCGGCCGCCTGCCCTTCGAGTCCGACACCGCGATGGGGATCATCCTCCACCACCTGCAGACGCCGCCGCCGGAGCCGCGCGACGTGAGGCCGGACCTGGGCATCCCCGACTCGCTCTCCGCAGGTGCTCATGCAGGCCTTGCAAAGGAGCCGGGCCGCCGCTTCGCGTCGGCCATGGCCATGGCCAACGCGCTCCAGGGCGTGCTCGCGCTGCCACTTCCGGAGAGGCCCGGGTCCGCCGAGCGCCGCCACCGCCGGTTCCAGCCGGCCGCCCACGCCCCCGCCCGTCCCGTTCGACATCGACCGCCACGAGACGCGCGCGTCATGCCCAAGACGCCGCCCGTGCCGGGTCCGTCGCCGTATCCGGGCCCGTCCCCCCATGGCGGCACGGAGCACGCCGCCGCCGATCCCGCAGACGCCGGCCCCTTCCCCGACGATGGCGGGGCCCGCGCCGCCAGGCTGGACGCCGGTCCCGGTGCCGACGGTGTTCTCGCCGCCGCCCCTTACCCGGAGCCCCGGCGACCGTCTTCGAGCCGCCGCGCGCGGCCGGGGCGCAAGCGGCGGTGGTGGCTCTGGGCCGTCGCGGCCGTGGTGCTGCATCGGCTTCTGTCAACCGCGACTCGTCGAAGTCGAAGCGGCGGGACGCGCAGCCGTCGCCGCCACCGGCGGCCGGCAGAGTCGAGCGACCTGCGGGAGCTGCATCGACGGCGTGATCGCCGCTCGCCGTCCAGCGCGCCCTGCGGTCCAATCCGCGCACGCGGCGCGCGGACATCGAGGTGGACGTCGACGACGGCGTCGTCAGCCTTGTCCGGCAAGGCCTCCTCGGTGGCGGCGCGGCGAAGCGGAGAGCTGATGGCGCGCCGCATCGACGGCGTGAAGAGACGTGGTGAGCACGATCGACATCGAGGAGCCGGAGAGGCCGGAGAAGGCGGAGCGGACGGAAGAGCCCGAGCGCGCGGAGCCTCCCGAGCGAGGCCCGGGCCCTGGGCCGGGTGGAATCCCCGTGCCGCCGGCGCCGCCCTTCCGCGCGGCCGGCCCAGCGCGGATCCGGCCACGGTGCAACGGCTCCTGAAGGAAGCCCACGCGGCCATGAAGGCCGGCAACGCGACGGAGGCGATGGCGAAGTTCGGGGCCGTGATGGGCATGGACCACGAAAACGAGGAGGCGCGGGCAGGGAATGAAGGACGCGACCATTCTGCTTCGGGGAGAACATCCGCAAGATGGTCCCCCATTCCGAGCCCTCGCCGCGATGACCGTGCGCGTCGGTCCCTGTGCTCTTGTGCGCGGTCTCCTGGCCGGCTGCCTGTACGAGCAGCCGGTCGCGCCGAGGGGCGGGCGGAAGCGGTGGACGCGCATGTCCTCGGGACCTGGAAATGGCGTGAACCCCGAGGGCGAGAAGGTCGAGACCCTCACCGTCACGGAGCGGCCCGACCACCGGTACCGTGCCCAGTTCGACGAGGGCGACGACGACCCGGCCGTCTTCGTCGGCTACCAGCGGTGACCTTCCGTTCCGAGCGGATCCTGAACGTGCAGGAGTTCGTGCACGGGAGCCGCGGAAGTGGACCCTGGCCCGCTTCACCCTCCACACGCCGAACGTGCTGCGCCTGGAAGGCGCGCGCCACGACGTCTTCGGTGACGCCACCACCGCCGACCAGCGCGAGAAGATCCCTGGCCGCGGCGTTGAAGAGCGGCGTGCTCTTCTCGCGGACTTCTGCGTCTGCATGCGAGCCGCCAAGAGATTGACAGACGCCGCTCGCGCTGGTATTGGTGCTCGCGGCCGGTTCCGTCGCCGCGCAGACCCCGTCTCCGTCTCCGTTCCTCGTCCGGTTTCGCCGTCCGCTCTTCCCAGACGTCACTCTGCCCGCGCCCCTGGCCCGTGTCCTCACCGCCGATTACGAGAGCGGCCTGGGCGCGGAAGGACGCGGCGGCCCTGGCGCGCTGTTCGCCGACGGCGGCTTCGTCCTCTCCAGCGGCGTGCCTCCCGTGCGCGGCCGCGCCGCCATCGAGCGGCACTACACCGGGCAGGGCGGCCCGCTCGCGTTGCGCGCGCTCGCCTACGCGGTCGACGGCAAGATCGGCTACGTCATCGGCGGCTTCGCGCGCGCCAAGGGCGAGGCCGGACATCGGCGAAGTTCACGCTCACGCTCGTGGAGGCGCCGGACGGGCGCATGGCTCATCCAGTCCGACATGGACAACGGCAACGCGCGCTCGCGGTGAGCGGGGGCTTCGCTTGACAACCTGCGCGTGGCGCCCATAATCCCTTCCACGATGTCGATGACGGTCGGGATGGCCGGATTCGTCTTTACCTGCTCCAATGGAGCGGGTCGGGACGGCGTGTAGCGCCAACCCACCGATCGGCCGCAGTCGAGGCCCGCTCCCGGAGACCCCGGGACGGGCCTTTCGGTTTTCAGGGAGAACGAGCATGCCCGAGCGCGCGACGACAGGGACGACGAGCCGGACGGTGGCCATCCAGGGAGAGCGGGGCTCGTTCAGCCACGCCGCGGTGCTGGAGCTGCTGGGCACGGACTGGATGCCCCAGCCCAATCCGCACGTTCGACGGGGCTTTCCAGGCCGTCGCGAGCGGGCAGGCCGAGCGCGCCCTCATCCCGTTCGAGAACTCGCTGGCCGGCTCCATCCACGAGAACTACGATCGCCTGCAGGCGCGTCGCCCGCTGCACATCATCGGCGAGACGCAGCTGCGCATCCGGCAGTGCCTCATCGCGCGGCCCGGGAGCACGCTGGCCGTGATCCGCCGCGTGGCCTCGCACCCGGTCGCCCTCGCCCAGTGCCGGACGTTCTTCGCCGAGCATCCGGGAGTGGAGGCGATCGCGACCTACGACACCGCGGGCAGCGTGATGGACCTGCTGCGCGACGGTCCTGCCACCCAGGCCGCCATCGGGCCCGCCCTGCGCCGCCAGCCTCTACGGCGGCCAGATCCTGCTCGAGAGCATCGAGGACGACCCGCAGAACTACACGCGCTTCCTGCTCCTCGGCGCGCGAGCCGGTGCCAGGCCGAACGCGGCCGTCGAAGACGTCGATCGTCTTCACCGACCAAGAACGTGCCCGGCGCGCTGCACCAGGCGCTCGGCGCTTCGCCAGCCGCGGGGCCGACCTGGCCAAGATCGAGTCGCGCCCGCTGAAGGGGCCGGCCCTGGGAGTACTCGTTCTATCCTCGACGTGCTCGGGCGACCCGAACGGGGCCGTGGCCGAAGCCCTCGCGGAGCTGCGCGGCGTCGCGCACGAGTGCGCGCATCCTGGGGTCCTATCCCGGCGCCGCCGGCGTCACCGGCAACGGGATCAAGAACCGCTAGGAGCGCGTTACTTGCCGGCGATTGCGACGAGCGTGACGTCAAATTGCAGCGGCGTGTTGGGTGGGATCGTGAGCCCCCTGCCCGCCGCACCGTAGGCCAGGTCCGACGGAATCGTGAGCTTGCGCTGTGCCGCCCACGCGCATTCCGACGATGCCTTGCTCGAAACCGAGAATCACGGAATGCGCCCCGATCACGGAACTGGATCGGCCCCGGCCGGGATCGAACACCCGCCCGTCGAGGAAGCTTCCGGACGTAGCTGACGCTGACGTTGTCGCCCACGGCCGCGGTAGCCCCGGTGCCCACGGTAATGTCCTGTGTTTGCAACGTCGTGGGTCCGGACGGAGTGCTGGACGATCCGCTGTCGCTGCCCCCACACGCCATCAACGCCGCCAGATCCGACCACCGCCAGCAACCGATTCACCAGGGCCTCCTTGTCCGTCGCGTCCTCGCCCATGTTAGCCGAGGAGAGGCCCGCTTGCCTCAGCGGGTCGCGGCCTCGTAGGCCTTCGTCACCCAGTCCGGCGGATCGGGCGAGGGCGAGCGCTTGCGCCCTCCCGTGATCTCCCCAGTGGTGCAGCCAGGAGATGCCCCACGCGCCGACGTACGTGTCGGGCCGGCGGTAGGCCTCGTCCCGCAGGGCCTCCTCCAGCGTCACGAACCGATAGCCGCGCGCCTTCATCATCGCGGCCAGGGCCGGGAAGCGATCGGCGTTGAGGGCGTTGGCGTGGAGGAGGAGGACCTGCGGGATCTCGCGCGCCGAGGAGGCCGCGCGAGACGCCCTCGACGAACGCGAACACCGTCTCCATGTAGCGGAGGTAGTCGTCGGCCAGGCGCGTGGCCAGCGCCTCGTCGCCGCGCCGGCGCGCGTCCGCGTAGGCGGCGGCGTAGATGTACTCGTCGTTGTCGATGGTGACGGGCGCGATCGTGTAGCCGCGGCCGGCCAGGAACGTCTCGAAGGCGCGCCGCTTGTCCAGGTCGAGCCCGACGTGCAGGAAGGGATGGCGGAAGTAGCGCAGGGCGCTTCTTCCGGCCAGGAGGCGGCGCGTCACCGCCTCGCCGCGCACGACGTCCTGCTCGAACCCGTCGAGGGGCTGGGTGTTGAGGCTGCGATGCGAGTAGGTATGGTTCCCCAGCTCGTGACCGTCCGCGACCCACGAGCGCAGGACGTCGATGCGCTGCTCCGCGACGGCGGGCGTCTCGCCCTCGACGAAGAGCTTGCCCTCGTTGACGAACCCGACCACCGGCACCGTGGCGTCGCGGAAGGCGGCCAGGAGCTTGCGCGTGTTCTCCCGCAGCGTGGGGACGTCGCTCGCGAGCAGGGCCACGGCAGGACCGGGGAGATCGTCGAAGGTGACGGCCACGGTGCGGTCGGCCGCGGACGCGGTCGCTCCGTATGCGGCGAGGGCGGCGGAGAGCAGAAAGGCCGAGCGAGGACAATTCATCGGGAATTCCGGATCATATCGCGCGGCCCGCTGGTCCGCCGTGTTAGTCTGCGCGCGAATGCGTCCTTCCTCCTCTGCGGCCGCCGTTGTGCTCCTCGTCGCCGTCGTTTCCGCCCCGGCTCCGGCGCAGCCGGTCGTGCCCGCGCGCGCGCGGAAGTCGTCCAGCTCGACGCCGTGGTCCTCGACGCCAAGGGCACGGTGGTCCGCGACCTCACTCAAGCCGACTTCCAGATCCTCGAAGACGGAAAGGCCCAGGTCGCGTCGCAGTTCTTCGTGGTGACGCGCGGGCGATCGGCGGGTGCGGCCCTTTCCGCCGCCGCGACAGCGCCGTCCACTCCGGATGCCGCCGTGCCGAGTGCACCGGGCCCGACGCCCGGAGACGCCGCTCCCGGCCGCCAGGTCATCATTCTCGTCGACGACCTGCACATCGGCCTCCAGGGCATGGTCGAGGCCAACGCGCGCTGCGCCACTTCGTGGACGAGGTCGCCGCGGCCGACGACACGATCGCGGTCGTCACCACGAGCGGAGCCGGACCCATCCAGCAGCTCACGCGCGACCGCGCCGTTCTGGGCCAGGCGATCGAGCGCCTGGTCACCCGCGAGGCCGTCCTCCGCGACCAATCGCAGCGCGCGGCTGACTCGGAGCAGGCCGCCCTCGTCCTCAAGGGCGATCGCAGCGCCCTCCAGCTCGGGATCGAGACCGTGATGACGGAGCCGGGGACGCTCCTCGACGCGAACAGCCCGCCAGCGGCGGTGGAGGCGGGGCCCGGCGGGACAGTCGGCGGCGGGCGCCGCCGCCGGGGCCACCGGCGTCACGCGCGACGCGGTGGAGAAGGTGGCGCAGCGGGAAGTCGAGCGCCAGGCCGTCCAGCTCCTGAACGAGGCCCTCCGCTATTCGAACGTGACCCTGAACACGCTGGAGGACGTCGTGCGCAGCTTCGCGCGCATGCCCGGACGCAAGCTTCGCCTCGTGGTCTCGGACGGATTCCTCGACGGAGCGGGCAGCCGCGAGTCGCGCGCCATCGACCTGCGCCGTGTGCTCGACGCGGCCACGCGCTCGGGCACGGTCGTGTACGCGCTCGACAGCCGGGGCCTTCACCGGCTCCGACGCGAGCACGGCGACGGTGGGGCGCGTCCCCGGCGTACAGGCGCGGGTGGACCGGGCGGCGGACCAGATCAAGCGCGACACGCTCATCACGCTCGGCGGACGGAACGGGGGATTCCTCATCCGCGGCACCAACGACCTCGTGGGCCTGCGCCGGATGCTCGACGACAACGAGGCCTACTACCTGATGGCCTACGAATCGACGGGAACACCAAGCGCGACGGCCGCTTCCGGAAGATCGAGGTGCGGATCGCGAGCCGGCCCGACCTCAAGGTGCGCACGCGCACGGGCTACTACGCGACCGATGCCAGCAAGCCCGCGGCCGCTCCCACCCGCGCGGCCGCGCCCGCTACGGTCGCGCCGTCGCTGTCCATCGCACCGGCGGAGGCGCGCGCTGCTGAGCGCGCCCATCGACGCCGGCGGCATCCCCTGTCGCGCTGCGCGCGGACTACGTCGACCTCCCGCCCGCGGGCTCGCAGGTGCTCGTGCGCGCGCAGGTGGACCTCGCGAAGATGCGCTGGCAGGAGGCGGAGGGGCGTCACCGCGCGGACCTCGAGCTGCTGGGCGGCGTCTTCGACGCGACGGGGCAGCCCGTGGGCGCGCCTTTCGGCCGGCGCGCGGGAGCTCGCGCTCGACGCGGGCGAATACGAGCGCGCGCGCGCGGCGGGCCTGCCGTTCCAGCAATGGCTGGCCCTGCCTCCGGGCCGCTACGAGATCCGGCTGGTCGCGCGCGAGCGCGCGCCTCGTGCAGCTGGGAGGCGCCTCCCCTGCCCGTCGAGGTCCCCGGATCTCAAGGACAAGAAGCTCACGATGAGCGGGATCTTCCTGTCCACCGCTTCGCCCGGAGCCCCGACCACGACGGAAACGGTCCTCGCATCGCTTCCAGCGCGGCGCTTCCCGTCCTTCCAGTTCTACGTCTACAACCCCGCCCTCGACGCGGAAGGGCACGGCGACGTCGTGCTGCAGGCCCAGGTGGTCGGGCGGCAAGGCGACCGCGGCCTCACCCGTCCAGCCCGTGCGCCTGCAGCAGAAGGACGGCGTGCCCGTGCCGGAGACGAACGTGATGGCCCTCGGAAGGTCTCGCCGCCGGCGCCTACGAGCTCCGGGTCGTCGTGCAGGACCGCAGGGCGGGAGCGACGGCCTTCCGCAAGGTCCCTTTCACGATCGACTGAACCAGCCGAGCCATTCCTTGACGAGAGCCAGGCGCGCGGCGCGCAGCCGATAGACGCGCGTGCGTCCGCGCTTGCGGTAGGACACGAGCCCGGCGTCCTCGAGGACGCGCAGGTGCCGCGTCGTGGTCGGCCAGGCGTGGCGGAAGCGCCCCGCGATCTCGCCCGCGGTCATGGTGCCGCCGCGCAGCTTCATGGTAGAGCAGGATCTGGCGGCGCGCGGGTGGGCGAGCGCGGCCACCACCGCCTGCAGCGCGGCGAGACGTCGCTCAGCGGCGGGCCCGGGCACCCACCGGCTCGATGGCCGCGATCTCCATGCCTTCCATGATGGGGCCCATGGGCTCCCAGACCGCCATCACCTCCGGCGTCTGGTGCGCGATCCCGGAGGCCTTCTCGTCGCGCCACGAGAAGATCTCGACGAAGTAGACGTCGCCCGTGCGCTTATTGGTGGCGCGGTACACCGTCGCGGGGTCGGCGGTGACGAGCCCGGTCTTCTTCAGGGTGGGCCAGTGCTTCTGACCAGGGCGAAGAGGTCCTTCTCCTTCCCCTTCTTCGGACGATAGGTGACGTGGGTCAGAACGGGCTTGCCGGCTCGGGCCATCGAAGTCCTCCTGGAATGGAATGAATATTAGCGGATTGGCTAAATGAAGTTCAACAACAGAAGAAGGCAACGGATATTCGATTCACACGATTAACAGACAAGAGGCTGTCCGCTAACGGAACGGCTGTGTTCCACAAACGGACACCCAACGGTGCCCAACCGGTATCAACTCCCGCGTTTCCGTTGCATGGCACGCCCTTCGCTTGCGAGGCGCCGCATGGACACCTTGCGCCAGGACCTCGCCTACGCCCTGCGCCGCCTTCGCCAGGCCCCCGGGTTCACCGCCGTCGCGGTGGCGACCCTCGCCCTCGGCATCGGAGCCAACGGCGCGATATTCAGCGTCGTGAACGCAGTGCTCCTGCGGCCGCTCCCGTTCGAGGACGCGGAGCGCCTGGTCCGCGATCTCCATGGCCTGGAAGGCCGAGCGGTCGGCGTCTACTCGCCGCAGAACTTCCTGGACGTGGAGGCGGGCGCGCGCTCGTTCGAATCGCTCGCCGTCTTCGATGGCAACGGAGTCACCCTGACCGGACGCGGCCAGCCCGCGCGCCTGGAAGGCGCGGCGGTGAGCGCCACGTTCTTCGACACCCTGCGCGTGCGGCCGGCCTACGGGCGGACCTTCGCGCCCGGCGAGAACGAGCCCGGGCGCACCAAGGTCGCCGTCCTCGGCGACGCCCTCTGGCGCTCACGATTTGCCGCCGATCCCGCCGTCGTCGGCCAGACCGTCCAGCTCAACCGCGAGCCGCACACGATCGTCGGCGTGGCGCCCGCTGGCTTCTCGTTCCCGGACCATACCGAGGTCTGGACAGCGATGGAGTACGACAAGCGCTTCCGCACTCAGAGCCGCGGCGCCTGGTACCTCGGCGCCATCGGCCGGCTCAAGCCCGGCATGGCCATCGATCACGCGCAGCAGGAAGTGGCGACCATCCACGCGCGCCTCGCCCAAGCCTACCCCGACGCCAACGAGGGCGTGGGGGCGCGGTGGATTCGCTGCAGGAGTCGATGGTGGGGGATTCGCGGCGCGCCCTGCTCGTCCTGCTCGGCGCGGTCGGCCTCGTCCTGCTCATCGCCTGCGTCAACGTCGCCAACCTGCTGCTGGCACGCGTGGCCGCACGGGAGAGCGAGCTGGCCGTGCGCACGGCTCTTCGGGCCGGCCGCTTCCGCCTGATGCGGCAGCTCCTGACGGAGAGCCTCACCTTGTCCGTGCTCGGAGGCGCGGCCGGGATCCTGCTCGCCTCCTTCTCCCTCGACGCGCTCCTCGCGTTGCAGCCGCAGGGCGTGCCGCGGCTGGCCGAGTGCGCGTCGACCGCACCGTCGTGGCCTTCGCGGGTGTGCTGTCCCTGCTCACCGGCCTGACGTTCGGGTGTTTCCCGCCCTGCAGATGCTGAAGCGATCGACCGCGGAGAGCCTGCGCGAGGGCAGCCGTGGCGTCCTGTCCGGCCGCGGGCACCGGATGCGCAGCGGCCTCGTCATCGGCCAGATGGCGCTGGCCATGATGCTCCTGGCCGGGGCCGGGCTGCTGCTGCGCAGCTTCAGCCAGCTCCGCAGCGTCGATCCCGGATTCCGCAGCGAGAACGTCCTGACCTTCCGCCTGTCCCTGCCCGACAGCGCGTACAAGGACGAGGCGGCGCGCGCCGCCTTCCACGAACGGCTCATGCCGAGGCTGGCCGCGCTGCCCGGCGTGCGCACGGCGGGGGCCATCATGGGCGTCCCCCTCGGCGGCTTCCGCTTCAACTTCTCCTTCGCAGTGAAAGGCCGTCCGCCCCTCCCGATGGCCCAGCAGCCCTCCATGGAGGCGCGCGTGGCCACGCCGGAGTATTTCCGGACCATGGGCATCCCGGTGCTGAGGGGCGGTCGCTTCGAGACGCGTGACGGGGCGGGCGGTCCGCCCGTCGCCGTCATCAGCGAGGCGGCGGCGCGCAAGTACTTCCCGGACGAAGATCCGCTCGGACGGTTCATCACTCTGGGCTGGGGCCGCGGCGAGGGCAAGCCCAACGTGGGCGGGGAGATCGTCGGCATCGTGGGGGACGTCAAGGACAGGGGCCTGGCCCAGGAGAAGTCACCCGAGATCTACGTGCCGTACGCCCAGGTCCCGACCGAGACCATGGACATCGTGCTGCGGACGCTGGTGACCCCGCGCGCTGGTGCCGGCGGTGGAGAAGGTCGTGCGCGATCTCGACCCGGAGCTGCCCGTCGCGCGCGATGGCCACCCTCGACGAAGTCGTGGCCCGCTCCATCTCGGAGCCGCGCTTCTACATGGTGCTGCTGGGCGCGTTCGCGGCCATGGCCGTGTTCCTGGCCGCGCTGGGCATCTTCGGCGTCCTCTCCTATTCGGTCGTGCAGCGCTCGCGGGAGATCGGGATCCGCGTGGCGCTGGGCGCACACCCGCGGGACGTCCTGCGCATGGTGCTCGGGCACGCGGCGACGCTGGCCCTGGTCGGTGTGCTGGCCGGGCTGGCGGGCGCGCTCGCCCTCTCGCGCGCGATCGGAAGCCTGCTCTTCGAGCTGAGCCCGACCGACCCGCTCACCCTGGGATCCATGGCCGTCCTGCTCGGCTCGGTCGCGCTGGTGGCGAGCTACCTGCCCGCGCGGCGGGCCACGCGCGTGGATCCGCTCATCGCGCTGCGGAGCGAGTGATCACCGCGCGCAGGATGCGATCGAGCCGCGGGAACTCGCGGTCGAGATAGGCGTTCCCGCCCGTGAACAGCGGGTCCTGGTGGCCGGCGCGGATGCCTCCTCCCGCCGTCTCGCCGTACGTGCTCTCCAGCGCGTCCGCGACCTCCATCCCGGAAGTCACGCGGCCGAAGGGCGCGAACCCCTGCGCGTCCAGCGCCGTGTAGTCGGACAGGCTGATGAAGACCTGCGTCGTCCGCCCCTGGGGCACGGCGAAGGCGAAGGCGACCGTCCCGCGCGTGTTGGAGACGCGCGGGGATCGTCGGGGATGGTGCGGTGCCGCCAGCGCGCGGACCACGCGCGGATCGCCGTGGATGCCGAACTGGGCCCAGCGGCCGGCCACGACGCGGAAGATGCGCGTGTCGTCGTAGTAGCGGCCCGCACGAGGTCGTGGAAGCGGGCGGCGCCGATGGGCGCCCACTCGCGATGCACCTCGATCACGATCGGTCCCTTGCTGGTCTCGAGGCGCACGTCGAAGACGTCCGGCACGCCGGCGCCGGCCGCGGCGGGGAGGAGCGCGACGACCAGAGCGACGAGACGGGCCGCGCGCATCATGGGCTCAAGGCGGGGCGTGGACAGCACCTGCGTCAGAGAGTGTCTTGAAGGCGGCGAGGGAGGCCTCCACCACCGGCTCGATCTGCGTGAATCCGGCCTCGACGTCCGGCGAAGGCGGCGCGTCCGCATCGTCCACGGCGTCCAGGAATCGCCTGAGCTTGCCGGCGAGCGTGCGCAGCGGCGTGAGCCCCGGCGGTGGCGGGGCGACCAGCCCACCTCCGAAATCTGGCCCGAGCAGGGCCTGGACGCGCAGATCGAGGTCGGCCGCCCGCCGCCCGCCAGGCGCTTGTGCACGGTATCCAGCGCCGTCACCGCCTCCGCCACGCGCGCGGCCGCCGCCTCGATCCGGCGGGCCAGGGCGAACTGGCGCGCATAGGCCTCGGGAGTCATCGTCACGCGCGGGTCCGGGAGGATCGTCAGCGGCTGGGTCCGCTGGCTCTGTCCCACGCTGAGCTCGACGGTGTACCGGCCCGGGAGGCGCCCACACGCCGTCCGCGTACGGGTTGCCGTCGGCCAGGGCCCGCGGGCGCCGGATAGCGGATCGGCCACACGAACCGGTGCATCCCGGGTGTCCGGGCGGGCGGCGACCGGGGCAGAATCCATTCCGGGGCGACGCGGATCGTCGTGAGGTCCGTGGCGGGCAGCCGGTCCTCGCTGCTGTACTCGCGCGACGGTGCGTCCCTCTGCGTCCGCGATACGGATCACCACCGGCCCCGCGGCCGGACCGTTCAGGACGTAGTCGATGGAGGCGCCGGCGGGAGGGTTCGCGGCCATCGGCTCGTCTTTGGGAACGGGCGTGCCCGTGAACCCGGCCGGGCGCACGCGCACGGATGGCGGCGGGGGCGAAGAGATGCGCCGGCGCCGGGTCGCGCCGTCCATCTGGCGCAGCGGCGTCACGTCGTCGAGCACCCAGAACGCGCGGCCGTGCGTGCCGATCACGACGTCGTTGCCGTGCACGTCGATGTCGCGCACGGACGTGACGGGCAGGTTCATCTGGAGGCTCTGCCAGTGGTCGCCGTCGTCGAAGGAGACGAAGACGCCCCGCTCCGTCCCCGCGTAGAGGAGGCCGCGCCGGGCCGGGTCCTCGCGCACGACGTTCACGGCCTGGCCCTCCGGGATCCCGTTGGCCACCGCCGTCCAGGTCTTTCCGCCGTCGTGCGTGCGGTACACGTAGGGGCGGAAGTCGTCGAGGCGATGCCGGTCCACCGCGATGTACGCGGTCTCGGGATCGAAGTGCGAGGCGTCGATGATCCCGACCTTGGACCAGGGCGCGAGGCCGGCGGGGTGACGTCGAGCCAATGTGCGCCCTCGTCGCGCGTGCGCCAGACCTTCCGTCGTCGGTGCCGACCCAGAGGTCCCGGTCGGCCAGGCGCGAGGGCGCGATCGAATAGATGACGCCGTGGCGCCGTCCCGCGCGCGGCTTGTCGGCGGCGGTGGCGGGGTCCAGGGTGGCGGGCACGCCCGGGTCCTCGCGGCTGAGGTCGGGGCTGATCGCGGTCCAATGCTGGCCGCCGTCCTCCGTGCGGAAGAGACGCTCGCGCGCGAAGTACAGGACGCGCGGATCGCGCCGCGAGAAGGCGAGGGAAGGGTCCAGGTGGCACGGTCCACGTCGCGATAGACCAGCGTGGGATCGATCGTCTGCGTCTGCTGCGTGCGCAGGTCGAGCTTCTCCACGCGGCCGCCGTAGATCACCTGCGGATCTCTTGGGGTCGGGCGCGACCATGTCGCTCTCCCCGCCCGCGGTGACCTCGTGGAAGTTCATCATGCTGATGCCGTCGATCGTGGTCGTGCGGCTGGGCACGCCCGCGGCCCCCGAGTCCTGCTGCGCGCCGTAGACCCAATACGGGAAGCGCTGGTCCGTGATCACGTGGTACATCTGGCCCGTGGGCTGGTTGTACCAGGAGCGTCCACGTCTCCCCGGCGTTGAGCGACACCACCGCGCCCTGGTCCACGCCGAGGATGCGCCGCTCGGGGTGCTCGGGGTCGATCCACATCTCGTGGTAGTCGTCGCCGCCGGGCGCGCCCTTGGTCGGCGACGAAGGTGCGCCCGCCGTCGCGCGACCGGTAGATCGAGGCGTTGCAGCGCGTAGACCGTGTCGGGATCGCGCGGCTCCACGGCCACGCCGCCGAAGTACCAGCCGCGGTCCCCAGATGCGGCGATCGCCGCTCGTCCGCGTCCAGCTCGCCCCGCCGTCGTCCGAGCGGTAGAGGCCGCCGTCCGTCGCGTCCACCATCGCGTAGACCCGGTCGGGCCGGGAGGGAGCGACGGCCAGACCGATGCGTCCGGGCTTCGCCGGGAAGCCGTGTCCGGTGATCGGCGTCCAGGTCGAGCCGCCGTCCGTCGACTTGTAGAGTCCGCTGCCCGGGCCGTTCGAAGGCGGGTAGACGCTCCAGGGCGGGCGCCGCGTCTGCCAGAGGGCGGCGTAGATCACGCTCGGATCGCCGGGACGGAAGGCGAGGTCGATGGCGCCGGTGTCGGCGTCCTTGAAGAGGACCTTCTGCCAGCTGCGCCCGCCGTCCGTGGAGCGGAAGACGCCGCGCTCCGCGTTGGGCCCATAAGGGATGGCCGAGCGCGGCCAGGAAGACGCGCGTCCGGGATCGCGTGGATCGACCACGATGCGCCCGATCTGCTGCGTGTCCGCGAGGCCGATGTGCGTCCAGGTGCGACCTCCGTCCGTCGATCTGTAGGCGCCGTTGCCCTGCGCGATGTCGGAGCGCATGTCCGCCTCGCCGGTGCCCACGTAGATCACGCGCGGGTTGGACGGCGCGAGGGCGATGGCCCCGATGGACCCGACGGGCTGGCCGTCGAAGAGAGGCCGCCAGGTGCGGCCGGCGTCGGTCGTCTCCCACACCCCGCCGTTGACGCTGCCGAAATAGAAGTGCTCACGCTCGCCCGGCACTCCGGCCACGGCGAGCACGCGCCCGCCGCGGAACGGGCCCGACCAGGCGCCAGCGCAGCTCCTGGAAATGCGCGGGATCCACGTGCGCGGGGCCCGAAGGCTGGGCGCCCGCGGAGAGGGCCAGCGCGATCACACCGGCGAAGGCGCCCGCGATGCCGACGTTGATCTTGTCCACGAACGTTCGGGGTCGCGCGGTCAGCGCAGCAGGCGGGCGGCGACTTCGATCAGCTCGTGCACCGCGGGAAGCGTCTGGGCGGCCAGGGTGAGCGCGACCGCGGCCAGGGCGGCGGCGGCCACGGTCCCCATCGCCTTCCGGGGCGCGGGGCTCGCGGAGGGGACGGGATCGGCGACCAGTTGTCGCACGCGGGCGGCCACGTCGCCGCCGTCGTGCAGGGCGCTGACCGGGAGTCCTTCCGCCGGCGCGGGCACGAGACGGGCGACCTTCACGAGGCCCGCGGCCAGGGCCAGCGCCGTCGCGCGGCCGCCCCGGCTCGCGCTCTCGTCGGCCAGCGCTTCCGCCGCCTGCGCCCATTCCTGCTCGATCGTGCGCGACAGGGGGAGAAGGCGACGAGATCGGGACAGGCGCGGAGGAGCAGGCGCTTGACGTTGTCGCGCGCTTCCAGGTGTCCGCGCTCGTGCGCCACCGCGGCCACGATCTCCTGGGGATCGAGCGCTTCCAGGACGCGGTGGGAAACGTACAGCGACGGCCGGCGGAGACCGACGACCGTGAACACGGGGAACGCGTCGCGTACGCGGTAGACGGGAACCGGAGAGAACGGCACCGCGATCGCTTCCGCCTGGGCCCGCCACCGGCGCTCGAGGGCGAAGGTGGACGCGAGCGCGCGGAGACCGCGCCCGAGGCCCACGGCGATCACCGCCAGCGCGGCCGCGGCCAGAAGGGCCAGGGGCAGGGTGATCCGCTCCCCGGCCTGGGCGGGCTCGAAGAGCACGGTACGCGGGCAGCACGAGCCCGATCGCCACCACCGCCGCCGTCGCGGAGGGGGCGAGGCGGAGGGCGAAGAGCGCCCGCGCGCGCCTGCGCGCGGGCCCGGTCGAGCGCGGCCATCGCCGCCGGTGACAGCAGCATCACCGCGAACGACATCAGGGCGTTCACGACCGCGAAGGTGGCGAGGACGACGGCCGCACCGAAGGCGTAGAACATCATCGCGGCTCCCGGCGGTCGAGCTCCCGCCGCTTCTCTCGCACCAGGCGGTCGAGCTCGTCCAGAGAGCTGGCGGTCGCGCGCCCCCACCGTGTCCACGAGATGCGAGAGGACCGGCGAAGCGGCCCCCGTCCATGCCCCAGGAGCCGCTGCAGGAGACCCATCACGAGCGAGGACTGGAGCTGCTCGGAAGACACGGTCGCGGAGTAGACGTACGCGCGTCCGACGCGCTCACGGTCGAGCACGCCCTTCTTGAAGAGGCGGTCCATCACCGTCATGGCCGTCGTATAGGCGACGGCGTGATCGACGGCGGTCAGCACGTCGCGCACGCTGGCCCGGCCCAGGCGCCACACCACGTCCAGGACCTGGCGCTCGAGAGTGCCCAGTCCGTGGACCTCCTCGGCCGGCCGGAATCCCCAGAACAGCAGGCGGCGTGGCATGGCTGAGCGCCATTATCCCCTGAATGGCCTCAGCGTCCGAGCAGGATCAACACCCCGGCCACGACGGCCAGCGCCGATACCAGCACGACCGCGCTGGGAAGGACGTAGGGGACGACACCTATCGCGATCAGGTAGACCCCCAGCACCGTCGTCCCCAGCCGTCCGATGTTCTTCATCGCTGCCCTCCCGAGGCCGGGATTATGCGCCATCGGGCGCATGATTCATGGGCATGGGAACGGAAATGCCGCCGCTCGACATCCGCGAGATCGAGGCGGGCGAGTTCGAGCTGGTCTGGCCGATCTTCCATGCCGTCGTCTCCGCCGGCGACACCTACGCCTACGATCCGGAGATGACGCTCGAGGAGGCGCGTGTTCTCTGGACGCGGCCGCCGGCCCGCTGCTTCGCGGCGCGTCAGGACGGGGTGGTGGTGGGCGCGTATTGCCTCCGGCCCAACCAGACGGGCCTCGGCGATCACGTGGCCAACGCCGGATACATGGTGGCGCCGGAGGCGCGCGGCCGCGGGATCGCCAGCGCCATGTGCGTGCATTCGCTCGACGCGGCGCGGCATGCTGGATTCCAGGCCATGCAGTTCAACTTCGTGGCCACCAGCAACGAAGGCGCGGTGCGCCTCTGGCAGCGGCACGGGTTCGCGATCGTGGGGCGCGTCCCCGGCGCGTTCCGGCACCGCCGCCTGGGGCCGACGGACGTGCTGGTCATGCATCGGCTGCTCTGACGAAGTCGGTCCTTACTCCCTCGACTCCGTCAAGAGGCGCCGCTGCAGGGCGCCACCCCGCCGGACCCAGAACGAGAACCCCTTCTGCTGCTTCACCCGCGTGGGATGCGGCTCGTAGCGCTCGTTGAACCAGGCGCCGAGGGCGCCCGTGGGGGCGGCTGGTCGTTGCCGAGGACGACCAGCTGCGGATCGGCCACGGAGAGCTGCGCGAGGGCGCGCGAGCGGAGCGAGTTGCGCAGCGGTCCCGTCTGCATGTGTTGCGCCCACAAGACGCCGCTGGGCGGCGAGCGCCGCGCGTACACGTAGATCTCCGGCTCGTTGCCCCATTGGAAGATCGTCTCGCCCGGACCGATCATCCCGCGGACCTCGTCCGCGATGTCGCGGCTCCGCAAGAAGACGTCGCCGTACTTCGTGTCCGACCAATCCGCCGCGGACAACGCGTACGCGGGCCCCACCTCGAAGGCAAGAGCGAGGGCGACGGCGGCGCCTCCCGCCGCGGTGACGGCCGCCGGCAGGTGCGCGTGCGCGCGCCGAGCGCGGCCAGGCTCCACCCGGCCGCGATGCACAAGGGCGGCAGCCAGAGCTGGTAGTAGTGCGGATAGAACTTGCCCGGAGCGGCGATCGCCGCCGGGACGATCAGCAGCCATGCCGCGAGGAACACGACCGGGCGCGACCATCGCGTGACGAGCCCGAGCGCGAGGCCGGGCACGAGGGCGGCGAGCAGAGGCGTCACGTCGCGCAGGAGGGGGAAAGAGCCGCGACGGCCGCAGCCCCTCGCGCAGGTTCGGGAGCAGCGGGCCGGCGTAGTAACGGTTGTGCACGACGAGCGTGGTCCAGAGGTCCGTCCAGCGGCCGGTGGCGGTAAAGTAGGCGGCCACGGCCGCCCCCAGGGCGCTCATGGCCACCAAGATGGACGCCTGGACGGCGGCGCGCGATCGCGGCGTGCCCGCGGGCGGGGCGATCACGTGCAGTGACGCCCAGGCCAGGCCAGCGGGGCCGTGATGACCTTGAGCATGATCGCGGCGCCCAGGCCGAGACCCGCCACCACGGCCCCGAGTCGAAGCGTCGCGGGCCGATCCGCATCAGCGCCGCGAAGGCGATGGCGAGGCAGGCAGTTGATGAGGGCCTCGGTGTTCGGCTGATTGGCCTGCAGCGGGAGGTCCGCGGAGAGGATGGCCCAGAAGGCCGCGATCCACAGCCCGGCCAGGGATCCTCCGCCCGCCGCCCCCCACGAACAGCGCGATGGCCGTGGTCCAGGCGCACACCAGGCCGACGAGGAAGACCGCGGCCGTGGGATCCCTGGCCACGAGCTGCGCCGCCGCGAAAGCGGCGTAGAGCGCGGGAGGTTTGTTGTCCCAGAGGTCCGTGTGCACAGGGCGCGGCCGTGGAGCATCTCGCCGCCGATGACGAGGTAGGTCGCGACGTCGCGGTCCAGGGGCTCGTCATAGGTGCAGCCGGCCGAGCGCGATGGCCCCGCAGATCACGGCCAGGAGTGATGAGGACCAGGGTCCGGGGCAAGGAGGATGCGCGCGGTGGCCCAGGCATTTGAGAAGAGGTGAGGGTGGGCGCACAACTACGCTGCGCGCCGAGGTCGGTCAACCCGAGGTGATGGGCCACGCGCGGACCGGGACACGATTACGGAGGCGAGATGAAGGGCAGTTCCGTCCTCGACAAGATGCGCACGATCTGCCTCGCGCTGCCGGACACCAAGGAGACGCTGACCTGGGGACAGCCGCACTTCCGGGTCGGCGAGAAGATCTTCGCCGGCTGCGGGAGGGAGAAGGGCCGCGTCGTGATCGGGTTCAAGCTCGACATGGACCACGCGGACGCGATCATCCAGGACCCGCGCTTCTGGCGCGCGCCCTACGTCGGGCACAAGGGCTGGGTGTCGATGGACGCGGGCGGCGTGGACGACCGGGACGAGATCCGGCCCCTGGTGCTGGAGAGCTACCGGCTGATCGCGCCCCGGCGCACGGTGGCGAAGCTGGACGGCGGCGCTGGCGCCCGCCGCGAAGAACGGGCCGAAGAAGGCCGCGAAGAGAGCCGCGCCGAAGACCGCGAAGACGGCCGCGAAGAGACGCGCGCGGGCGCCGGTCATGAATCCGCAGGGCAAGCTCGCCATCCTCGTCGGCGGCGGTCCGGCGCCGGGGATCAACAGCGTCATCGGCGCCGCCACCATCCGCGCGCGCCTCGAAGGCGTCGACGGTCCTCGGCATCCGCGACGGCTTCGAGTGGATCATGCAGGGCGACATCGACCACGTCACGCCGCTGACATCGACGAGCGTCAGCCGCATCCACTTCCGCGGCGGATCGCACATCGGCATCTCGCGCGCCAACCCCACGCACGGACCCCGAGCACCTCGAGAACGCCGTCATCTCGCTGCTGCGGCTCAACGTCGTCGCAGCTCATCACCATCGGCGGCGACGACACCGCGTTCTCGGCCATGAAGCTCGAGGAGAAGGCGCGCGGGCGCATCCGCGTCGTCCACGTGCCCAAGACCATCGACAACGACCTCGACCTGCCCGCCGCACGTCGACACCTTCGGCTTCCAGACCGCGCGCCACGTCGGCGTCGACATCGTGAAGAACCTGATGGTCGACGCCAAGCACGACCTCGCGCTGGTACTTCGTCATCGCCATGGGCCGCAAGGCCGGCCACCTGGCCCTCGGCATCGGCAAGGCGGCCGGGGCCACCCTCACGCCTCATCCCCGAGGAGTTCTCGGGCGGCGGATCCGGCTCAAGACGGTGGTGGACACGCTGGCGGGCGCGATCATCAAGCGGCTCAGCTACGGCCGGCGCGACGGGGTGGCCATCATCGCCGAGGGCCTCGTGCTCGAGCATCGACCCGCGCGGACCTGGCCCAGCTCGACGAGGTGGAGCGCGACGCGCACGGCCACGTGCGCATCGACGAGGTCAACATCGGCGAGATCCTGAAGGCGCAGGTGCAGGCCGCGGCTGAAGGACGTTCGGCCTCAAGGCGACGATCGTGGCCAAGAACATCGGCTACGAGCTGCGCTGCGCCGACCCCATTCCGTCCGACATGGAGTACACGCGCGACCTCGGCTACTGCGCGGCCAAGTACCTGCTCTCGGGCGGCAACGGCGGTCATGATCTCGATGCAGGGCGGCCACCTCGTGCCGATCCCGTTCGCGCAAGCTGGTCGACCGGAGACGGGCCGCACCGAAGGTGCGGCATGGTGGACATGCACTCGACCCGCTACGCCATCGCGCGGCGCTACATGATCCGGCTGCGCCGCGACGACTTCGACGACGCCGCACGAGCTGGCCAGGGTTCGCGGCCACCGCGGGTCTCAACCTCGACGAGTTCTGCCGGAGTTCCAGTACTTGTCGAGGACGAGCCGCCCGGCCTGGTGGTGAGCCTGGGCGAAGCCGAGCCGGGTCGCGCTCCAACCCGCACTCGTGACCGGGCTGCGCACCGCCGGACCTGCGGATGCGGGCGCGGTCACCGCTCTCATCAACGCCGCCTACCAGGTCGAGCGCTTCTTCGTCGACGGCGACCGCACGAGCGAAGACGAGGTGCGGAGGCACATGGCGAAAGGCACGTTCCTGGTCGCGGAGCAGGACGGCGCCCCCCATCGGCTGCGTCTACACCGAGCAGCGCGGCGACCGCGGCTACTTCGGCCTGCTCTGCGGTGGATCCGGCGCGGCACGGCAAGGGCGTGGGGCGGACCCCGGATCGAGGAGCCGCCGAAGCCCGGTTCCTGCGCGCGGGTGCCGGGCGGTGGACATCAGCGTCGTGGACCTGCGCACGGAGCTGCCGCCCTCTCTACCGCCGCCTCGGCTACGTGGAGAACGGGGATCGCGCCTTCCCGGATCCGGACAAGCGCGACGCGGCCCTGCCACTTCATCCTGGATGTCCAAGCCGTTGACTGCCGAGGCGAGCCGGGCATTAGGCTCCCCGCCGAATCCCCCCGGCGGAGGTGCCCTGAAACGGATCGCGACCGCGATCATCTTGAGCCTCGCCGCGCCCGCGGCGCACGGGCAGGATGCCGCCCGCACTGGTTTTCCGGGTGTTCGTGAAGGGCGGCCGAAGTGCAGCGGATGCCCATGCTGGACGACTGGGATGCGCTCACGAGCCGGCGCGACCAGGCCCGTCAGACGCGTCGCGTGCTCGAGAACGAGCCCAGGGAGGTCTACGGCAGCGGACGCAAGGCCTGGCCGGCGGAGAGGGGAGGCCGAGCTCTATCGCCTCGAGCAGGCGGAGGCGCTCGCCGACGCGGACTACGAATACCGGAAGGCGGACCTGCGCGCGCCGCTTTCGACACCGCGCGCGAGATCGCCGAGTCGTTCCAGGAGCGGCGGGCGACCACCCCGGGCCCATCGTCATGACCACGACCGCCGACGAGGCGGACCTCGTGGTGGAGGTCGCGGCCTCGCCGGTCGGCCAAGAGCTTCCTCACCCAGCAGCAAGCCCGACCGCTGCTACGTCCTCTTCACCCTCGGCGCGGGCGGGCATATGGATCCGAAGCAGTTCTCCAAGGTGCCCGCCGACTATCCGATCAAGAAGTTCGGGCCGCGGGCCTGGCGCATCGCCGGCCCCACGCTCGACCGGCCCGTCTTCTACTTCGAGTCGTACAACGGAGGCGGCAAGGAGTTCGGGTGCCCGGACGCGGCCGCCCACGCCGCCTCCGCAACGGTGGACAAGTTCATCCAGGACAACTACCGCGTCCTGACCGCGCACTGAGACCCCCGTACTCGGGCGCGGAAGCGCCAAACCCGCTAGACTTGTCATCCGCATGGCGAAACGAGCCTCAGCAGGTTTGGCCCTCCGGCCCCGGCCGCGGCGGCGCGGTGCGGGCGGATGCGCCCGCGGCCGGGCGGCCGAGGACGGCGGGGCGGGGTCGAGGCCGGTCAAGGCCCACGTCGTGCCCTGTCGTGTCGCGCAGCGTCCAGCGCACCGTGGACTCGGTCGGGTCGCTCTTCCCGTTCGAGGAGGTGACCGTCGGCTCCGAGGTCGAGGGCCGGGTCGCCGAGGTCTTCGTCGACGTCGGGGATGCCGTCGCACGCGGACGGGCCCTGGTGAAGATCGTGCCCGTGGAGCTGGGCCTGAACCTCGAGCAGGAGCGCGCCGCCCTGGAGCAGATCCAGACGCGCCTGACCACGCCCGGGGCACCGCCACCCTCAAGGACCTGAAGGAGGCGGCGGAGGTCAAGCGCGCCGACGCCGACCGCACGGACGCCGAGCAGAAGTACCTCCGCGCGAAGGAGCTGTTCGCGCGAGGGCCTGATCTCCCGCGGGACCTTCGACGAGGCGGAGGCCCGCTTCAACGGCGCGCGCGCGGGATACGACATGGCCGTGCAGAACGTGCTCACACCTGCGCGCGCCAGGCCGCCCAGCGCACCGCGTCCGGTGGCCCTGGCCGGCAAGAAGCTGAGCGGACACGGTCATCCGCGCCCCCTTCGAAGGGCACGTGAAGGACCGCATGGTGAGCCCCGGCCAATACGTGAAGGTGCAGACCCCGGTCATGGTCATCGTCGACACCGAACCGGCTGCGCGCGCGCCTGAAGGTGCCCGAGAAGATGGCGGGCTGGGTCGCGGTCGGCCAGCCGGTCAAGGTGCAGGTCGAGGCCTATCCCCAGCGCTTCTTCGAGGGCGCGGTATCGCGCATGAACCCGTCCGTGGATGCCCCAGACCCGGTCCTTCGACGTGGAAGCCCTGCTCGAGAATCGTGACGGCGTGCTCAAGCCCGGCTTCTTCGCGCGGGCGAGCATCGTGTCGAGCCGCGTCGACCAGGCCCTGGTCGTGCCCCCGGACGCGCTGCGGTACCTGTACGGCGTCTACAAGGTCTACACGGTCGAGCAGAGCGCGCTGCACGAGACGGAGGTCAAGCTGGGCGCGCGAGGGAGCCGACGTCGAGATCGTCTCCGGCCTGAAGGAGGGATCGTTCGTGGCGGTGCCGCTCGAAGGCCAGGAGCTGCGTGACGGCGCCGCCGTGGAATCGGTGCACCAGCGAAGTGAGCCTGATCAGTCGCGTTCCCCCTGAGATTAAAGACGTGACTCTGGCCGAGCTGTGCGTCAAGCGCGGCCGTGTTCGCGGTGATGCTGATCGCGTTCCTGGTCGTCCTGGGTCTCTTCTCGTTCCGCGACCTGGGCGTCGACCTCTTCCCGCGGGCCGATCCCGCGCCACCGTCAACATCAACATCACGCTGCCCGGGCTCGACGCCCGAGGAGATGACGACCCAGGTCGTGCTGCCGCTCTGGAGGAGGCGCTCTCCACCATCAGCGGCCTGGACGAGCTGACCTCGCAGGTGCACGCGCGGGCACCGCGCGCATCAACTGCCAGTTCGTGCTCGAGCGCGACATCGAGGAGCGCGGCCCAGGACGTGCGCGAGAAGGTGGCGGGGCGCTGCGCGACCTGCCCCGAACATCCTGCCGCCCATCATCCAGAAGGCGGACCCCGACTCCGACCCCGTGCTGCTCGGTGGTGGTGGCGGGCGACCGCAGCCTGCGCGAGACGACGGAGATCGCGGACAAGAAGATCAAGCGCGTCCTGGAGACGGTGGACGGCGTGGGCGAGGTTCGCTGACGGGCGCCCGCCTGCGCCAGATCCGCGTCTTCGCGGACGCGGACAAGCTGTCGGCGCCTACGGCCTCACCATCATCGACGTCCAGCAGCGCCATCCAGAAGCGAGAACGTCGAGATCGCCGGGCGGCACCATCATCCGCGGGGACGCCGAGCTGGGCGTGCGCACGCTGGGCCGCCTCGACGCGGTCAGCCAGTTCGGCGAGATCATCGTGCGCAACGTGGGCGGCACGCCCATCCGCGTGAGCGACCTCGGCCGCGTGGAGGACAGCTTCGCGGAGCCCCGCACCTGGAACATGCTCGAGGGCAAGCAGGCGGTGACCCTCGAGATCCGCCGCCAGTCGGGCACCAACACGGTCAAGATCATCGAGACCGTCAAGGCAGAAGCTGGCCCAGATCCGACAAGACCCTGCCGCCGGGCGTGACCACTGCGCATCATCCGCGACCAGTCGGTCTTCATCAACGCCTCCATCGCGTCGCTGGAGGAGCACCTGTTCTTCGGGAGCGTGCTCGCCAGCCTGGTCGTGTTCCTCTTCATCCGCAACCTGCGCTCGGTCGCTGATCGCGTCCCTGGCCATCCCCACCTCGATCATCGCCACCTTCACGCTGCTCGAAGGTCATGGACTTCACCCTCAACAACATGACGCTGCTGGCCCTGACCCTGGCGGTGGGGATCGTGATCGACGACGCGATCGTGGTGCTGGAGAACATCGTCCGCTACCTCGAGGAGAAGCGCTACGAGCCGCGTGCCGCCGCCATCGAAGCCACCAAGGAGATCACGCTGGCCGTGCTCGCCACCACCCTCTCGCTCGTCATCATCTTCCTGCCCATCGCGTTCATGAGCGGCTACGCCCGGCGCTACGTGAACCAGTTCGGCTGGACGATGGCCTTCTCGATCCTCGTCTCCATGCTGGTGAGCTTCACCCTCACGCCGATGCTCAGCTCGCGGCTGCTCCGCAGCGTCCGCGCGGAGCGGCCCGCGGCACACGAGGACGAAGGAGTGGCCCTTCTTCGCCTGGGTCGACGGCCGCAAGTACGGCCGCATCCTGCGCTGGGCGCTCGACCACCGGCAGCCGTGGTGGCCGATCGCCGCTCGGCACGTTCCTCCTCGCCGTTCCCGCTGAACTGCCTGGTGGGCCGCGACTGGATCCCGCCCGACGACCAGGGCGAGCTCACGGCGCTCCTGAACCTGCCCGAGGGCACCTCCCTCGACGCGACCGCGCGCGTGGCCACCGACTGTCGCCGGAAGATCGCGCGCCTGAAGGGGGTCGAGTTCGTGAACCCCTACGTCCACGAGGGGCGGTGGCACGAGCCACTCCCACATCTACGTGAAGCTGGTGGACCTGGAGCAAGCGCAAGCTTCTCGAACCTGGACGCGGCGGCCGAGGTCCGCAAGCTGTGCGCGCCGTATCCCAACCTGCGCTACACGGGTCATGATCCCGTCCGCCCTCGGGCGGCGGCGAGACGTTCTTCCCCATCCGCGCGCTCATCCTGGGCCCCGACTTCGACACGAGGTGGCCGCGCTCGCCAAGGATGCGGCGGCGCGCGTCCGGACGATTCCGCGGCCTGCTGGACGTGGACACCAGCGTGAGCCTGAACAGCCCCGAGCTGCAGCTGTGCAGATCGACCGCCAGCGCGCTTCCGACCTGGGCGTGCGCGCCGCGGACGTGGGCAACGCGGTGCGCCTCGATGATCGCGGGCGAGGACCAGATCTCGACCTACAAGGAGGGCGACGAGCAGTACGACGTGACCCTCCAGCTCCTGCCCGAGCAGCAGAAGAACCCCGGAGGTCCTGGCGCGCCTCATGATCCCGTCGTCGAAGGTCGGGCAGGTGCGGCTCGACAACGTGGCCGCCATCCGAGCGGGGCGTGGGGCCCGCGCGCATCGAGCGCTACAACCGCCAGTTCCAGGTGTCAGATCTACGCGCAACAACGCGCCCGACTTCCCGCTGGACGCGGCCGCCCGCGCGGTCGAGCGACGAGATCCGCCAGACTGGGCCTGCCCGCCGGCTACAACTTCCAGCTTCACGGGCTCCGTGAAGATCCTGGACGAGACGACGCGCAACCTGATCATCGCGTTCCTGCTCGCCTCCATCTTCATGTACATGGTGCTGGCCGCCCAGTTCGACAGCTTCCTGCACCCGTTCACGATCATGCTCAGCCTGCCGCTCTCGATCCCGTTCGCGCTCTTCTCGCTGTGGATCACGGGGCGCACGCTGAACCTCTGGAGCTCGCTCGGGCGTGCTGCTGCTGCTCGGGCATCGTGAAGAAGAACGGCATCCTGCAGGTGGACTACACGAACAAGCTGCGCGCGGAGGGCGTGCCGCTGCGCGAGGCCATCCTGCAGGCCAACCACGTGCGCCTGCGGCCGATCCTGATGACCACGCTCTCGATCGTGGCCGGCCTCATCCCGACCGCGATCGGGATCGGGGCGGGCGCGGCCCAGCGCTCCGCGGTCGCGGTCACGATCATCGGCGGGCAGATGCTCTGCCTGCTGCCCACGCTGCTGGTGACGCCCGTCGCCTACTCGCTGCTGGCGGAGGCGGAGATCCGCGGGATCCGGTTCGGGCCGAACTGGCTGGGCCGCCTGTGGGAAACCGTGCGTCCGACGCCCTGCGGCGCCAGTAGGCGCCGGTCCGAGCCCAGGTCAAGGCCCCGCCGTCAGTCCGAAACGCCATCCACTGGCGCGTTGATCCGCGAGCCGCTGGAGTTGAGCCGCGCTGGTATTCCACGCGGATGCCGACGAACTTGACCATGACCGCCGCGCCCACGAAGGTCACCACGCCCGTCTCGCCCCCGGAAGCTGGGGAACAGGATCGTGTCGAGCGTCTCTGAGCGACTCCTTGATGTACGCGCTCGTGGGCTTCCGTCCGGTTGGCGAGGCCGCATCCGCCCGGGTGCTGAGCACGCGCTCGGCGGGCTTTGATGAAGGCGAGGCGAACGCCGCCCGCGAGATGGTAGGGGCCGAAACGCGGCGAGGTAGCTGAGGCCGGCCGCCTCCCAGAAGTTGTACTTTCCGGCGGTCTCCGGATCGGCGTCCGGACCGGGACGTACGCACGCGAGATCACCGATACGGATAGGCCCCGATCTCGATGCCGATGTTCCCAGCCGATCGCTTCCGGATGCGCGATCGAGAGCGAAGAGCGGAAAGCGGCCGTAGAAGCCGGAGACCGCGTAGTGATCGCGGTCCCGCGCGGAGTCGGAGAGGCCGACCAGGAGGGTCCAAGGATTGCTTGGGCTTGCGAACGGTGGGGCCGGACGGCGTCTGCTCTGCCGAACACGCGGGTCCCGACGGCCAGCAGCAGGGTCATGACGACGGGGCCACCGAACGGTGCATCGATCCATCTTAGAGGTGGCCAGGGCCACGCCAGGTACATTTCCTTGAAGACTTGCACGGGAAGAACGACGGCGATCACAATCGGCGCACCATGAAGCTCTGCTTCTCGCCGTCATCGTGGCCGCGTCCTGCCCTGCGCTGGCCTTGACGCGCGGATGATTTCGACGCCGCCCAGGCCGCCCCTCTTCCGCGCTACGACCCCGCCGTCGACCTCAAGGTCAGGGAAGCCGGCGTCGAGAAGCAGGAGCACGGTGTCGGTGCACGACATCCGCTTCGCCCCGCCGTGCCGGGCGCGGATCCGGTGAAGGCGTACGTCGTGGTGCCGGAAGGCAAGTGGGCCTTTCGCGGGCGCGCTGTGGGTCCATTGGCTGGGCGAGCCCGCCACCACGAACCGCACGCAGTTCCTCGCAGCGAAACCGTGGAACTCGCGCCCAAGGGCATGGTCTCGCTGCTCGTCGAGGGGATGTGGTCGGCGCCCGACTGGTACGGCAAAGCGCGTGCCGGAGCAGGACTACGACAACTCGGATCCGGCAGGTCATTGCCCTGCGGCGGGCCATGGACCTGCTGGTACTCACGGCCGGACGTGTGGACCAGACCCGCGTCGGGTACGTCGGCCACGACTACGGCGGCATGTGTACGGGATGATGGCGAACGGCGTGGACGCCGCGCGCACACGGCCGTGCGCCCATCGGGCGGTGGTGCCGTCGCTCAACGACTGGCATGGGCGTCCTCGCGCGCCAGCCGCTGTCGAAGGCGGCCTACCTCCGCCAGAACGCGCCCCTGGAGCTGACCGACTACCTGCGGCAGGTCAAGAACGCGAGCACGCTGTTCCAGTTCGCGAACAAGTGACGTCGTACGTCTCGCGCGCCGACGCCCAGGTCGTGATGGGCGCGGCCTCGGCGCCGAAGGAACGGCGGTTCTAACGAGGCCGATCACGGGATGGCGGTGCCGCAGGCGGCCGCGGATCGCGACGCCTGGCCGCTGAAGGAGCTCGGAGGCTCGGCGGCCCGGCTCCGCCGCCGCTGCCGTCGCCGTCCTCGCGTTAAGGTCGCGCCTTCGGGGATGGCTATGCGCGGGCCATCCGATGCGTCAGCTCAGTGCCGCTGGGCGCATGAAGGTTCAGCAGGACCGGCACCGACAGTCCGGAAGAGGTGTTGGCGGCACAGGTGCATGGCCGGCGATCTCGTCCATCGGAGGCTGTGGGTGCGCCAGTACGCCAGACCCCACACGCCCCCGACCGGGCTGAGACCGACCAGCCGCCGGATGGCGGCGTAGCGGCCGCCGGAGATGCACTCCCCAGATCGGGGATGGCTGAGCGCAAAGAGCACCGGTCGTGAGTAGGCGACCGCGGTCCCTGCCACGAATCAGCTGGCGGCATCGACGACGCAGTCCGCGCCAATAGCACTCTTCGAACCAGGGGTTGACGAAGGGCCGTGAACACCAGCCAGAGTGCGAGCAGGGTGGGGTGGGACTCGAGGACATGCCCGGCCCGAAAGGACTCTGCACCGCACGGAAAGGGCGCGCCCACCGCCACGGCAGAAGAAACGACCAACCGCGACCCCCACGCGCTGGCCCCAGCCAGCCCCTCGCCGGCTGGCTCCCGCCTCGTCCCATGAAATGATGCCGGCGATCGCCGCCCAGAAGACGAGCATGGTCGGCAGCCAGTGCTCCATGCCCCCCATCGCCAACCCGGCCACACGTTGCACGCTGTTGCCCAACGCAATGACCCCGATCGGCGACAGGATCACCACCCACTGCCGCCACCGGCCGGCAGAGGCTCGTCTCGAGGGGCATGGCGCTCGGGTCCGTCTGGGCGACCCCCTCACGCCTTGCCGGCAGGAGGAAGGCACGCCCATGATGAGGAAGCCCACCCCGCGGCGCGGTGGAATCCACAACTCCGGCACCACGCGGGTCAAGGCCGCGCGCGGCCAGGCCGGGACGATGGCGCTGGTCAGGACGAAGCGCCTTTCCCGCCGAGCCGAGGAAACACGGCCAGCCGGGATTGCCCCGGACGCGGCCAGGCTCAGCGTGGCCAGGTTGCGTCTTGTCGCCGAGCTCCGCGAGAAACACGAGACCGAAGGTGGAGAACAGCAGCCTCAGATCCATTCGACACCTCACCGCGACGACGATGGCATGGTTGGACGGCGCTCACGAAGTCTGGTCCCGTGGCGATCTGCTTGGAGAGGTAGATCATCTCGACCGGCGTGATGGTCGGCGTGGGCGGCGCAGCGCACGAACATCGTGAGCCGGTGCGAGATGCCCTCCGCGCCCACGGCGCTGTAGGAGCACGCCAGTCTTCCTCCGCTGCGCGGCCAGCGTCGCCAGGACCATGTCGACGGCGCGGTCGAAGTCGCGGAGGACCTCCTCGCGCGCGGCCGTCGAGAGGGATCGGCGAATCCCCTGCGGCCGGTCGCGGACGCAGCCGGTGCCGGCGATCTCGGTCCCGATGTAGTAGCTGAGGTTGCCGGTTCGAGACGAAGGGCGCGCCGGGTGTCCGACAGGTGCCGTAGGGGAGCCCGAGCCGTCGCCACAGCTGCCTTCGGTCGGCAGAAGGCTCGACGAGCGCGGCCTTGTACGCCACGCTGCACCACCGCTCGTATTGCGCGAGGGCGGTGACTCCGGCCTTCCAGCCAGGGAAGAGGAAGTGTCTCTGATCGTTGACTCACGGACATGAGGCGGCATCCTTTTTGGCGTGATAGTTTCCACCCCTCGATGCCGGCCGACCTGACAACGCGACGAGCCTCGATCGGCGCTCAGCCGCTCGCTTTCGCGCCCGCACGCTGTCCAAAGGGACGAATGGACGCACCGGGCCCACAGCAATACGTAACTGAACGAAGTACAA